>Ga0190313_1001943_pt1 | contig 10536 bp, 8 predicted proteins | sample 4870071011_MG_FD_169989 | JGI IMG/M metagenome (GOLD analysis project Ga0190313, IMG submission 169989) | Hydrothermal vent sediment bacterial communities from Southern Trench, Guaymas Basin, Mexico - 4870-07-10-11_MG | ecosystem: Environmental > Aquatic > Marine > Hydrothermal vents > Sediment ...
ATTTTTACATAAAATCGATTTAAACGGCTAAGTTTAGCGATAAAGTGAAAGTAAACTTTTTTATTTTACTTAGTATTTTGGACCATTATCGGTCCTTTTTTTATGCAATCTATCCATTTTTGATAGGTAACAGACTTTTTTTATGCTTTCTACACCCTACCGGATTTGAACTATGTATTTTGAACTGTTTTTAAGGAAAAACCGCTGTCCCTACCGGATTTAAACTTAATTAATAGATTATCCTTTGAAGGCTAAATAAAGGCGTAAAAACATACTTTAATGGTAAGTTAGACAGAAAAAAAGACTGCATCTCTGCAGTCTAAGGAAGGGGATGTGTGAATAATAATATTCACCATGCTATGTAAGGGATAAGTTGCGACTATGTCGCACTTCTAATATACCATAAATCAATGTCCCTTTTCAATGCACTAAAAGTGTCATTTCAATATTAATCTTGCTGTGTTTGTGAATGTAGTTTTTCTGATAGTATAACTGGTTTTGCTTTTTATGAGCACAGTTGGTTTTCTTTTGGATTCGGTTTGAAATGGATCTAAAATGAAATCAATACTGTTTCTGTCATAAATTACTATTTTAGTGCAGAATGTTGCACTTTCTGATATCTCTTTGTCAAGATTGTTTATCATTTCCTTATATCGAGTGCAAGATACTGCAACATTGTGTGTTGTATATAACTTATTGTTTAAGGTTGCTTTTTTGTTGTTTAATTGTTTCTTTTCGTTTTCTAATCTGTTCTTAAGATCTCTATCGAAAGCATCTGTTATATTTACTAGCAGTGCAAGATATACTTGGAAGGTTTTACCAATTACATATGTTTTTAGTTCATTTGCTGTTTCGCTTCAATTAAGGATCCTTCAACTGGTTCTAATTCTGAAGCATGGATGTTAATATTTTTGTCATAACTTTCTACTTTTTCTCTTAACATTTCAAAGTATTCTTTACTATTACCTAAACTACCCACAACACCAATTTCTCTATTATTAAGTTTGATTTTTTTATCAACACCAATGATACTTAATAATATTTCATCTGTTGCTTGATTTAATATTTCTATTGCATATTCATCTTTTTTTGCGGCAAACTGAGTAACTATTTTAGAGATTTGTGCAACGAATGTTCTATTGCTTTTATAGTAATCAAAGAATCGAACCAACTCTGAGAAGGTTTGAATTTTATATTTATCTAACAGATGAATAGTCATCAATGTGTGTTTGATTCTTGAATCAAATGCTAAAGACATTTTTTTTAATGCTCTAACACCAACATCATATGCGCCACCAAAGTCGCCCTCTAAATAGTGTATACCATTGGTTCTATGTGAGTTACCTAATTCATCTATTCCATATGCAACTGCACCAGTTCCTATAACTATAGTAATGTTATTTCTACCAGAGCAAGAAGCTAAGTAAGCATTCTTAATATCATTTGATGAATTGATTGTTACATCATCTTTTAAAAAATGCAATCTCGATATAGCTTTGTTTATATTTTCTGCATGTTCTTTAGAAGCTATCCCACCTAGACCTAAGAAAATACTATCTATCTTGGGGATATCAAGTTCGTTATAAATTTGAGTTAACCCACCATTAATAATCCTAATAGTTTCTTCAAATGATACAGTATCAATTGATGAAGGACCAGAAGTTAATGTAAGTAATACTTTTTCATCGTCAGCTATAATGATTTTTGTTTTTGTACCGCCACCATCTACTCCACAATAAATCATAAAATCACCTCGTTTTTTATTTAAAACAGTTATATTTTACCATGCAAAAAATATAACTGTCTACTCTTTATACTAAACTGGTTAACTCTTCAGTAATTTTTTCATATGCTAAATTAGAGAAATGAAGACCTTCTCTTGTATATTCTCCACGTAAACTTCCATTTTCATTAGCTAAGAAGTTGTATAAATCAATGTAATTATATCCTTCTTTTTTTGCCATAGCTTTTATTAACACATTAATGTCTCTAATTCTTGCATTGGCTCTTTTTCCTACAGTATCTTTATCAACATGAGCTAAAACCTCTTCAGAAACAGGAGCAATGCTTACACAATTTATAACCATATCATTTCTAAATTCTTTTGATTTTTTACAAATTTTTTTAATATTATCAACAATTGCTTCATTGGAATTTTCCGTTGATTGAAGATCATTTGCTCCAATTAATAAGAATAATTGTTTTGGATTTATATCAAATATGGATACATCCATGCGCTTTAAAACACCGTCACTAGTATCTCCACCAATTCCCCTATTACAAATGTTTTTTCCTGATAACATTTCTGTTACCATATATTCGTTTGTTAAAGAATCTCCTACTAAAACAGTAGTATCTTTTCTTATATATTTATTTACAGTTTTAAACCAATCAACTCTCATTTTCCATGCACTTTCTAAGAAGAATTCAAACATATCATTTTTTGCTTTTTTGATAAGTCTTGGTTTAACATATACAAACAAAAATATAATAAAAAATATTAAAACTACAATTATTGAAATATATATTGTTTTCATAACTTCCTCCTATTTAATACTAGCTCTAAGAATCATTACTTCTTGACCTTTTGTAAATGGTCTTATTTTATATTGCTTGATTTGTTCTGGAACAATAAATGTTTCAGCGTAATTTACAATAAAATCTTCAAATTCGTCATTTATACTTGAGACAATAATTTTTTTACCATCAACAAGGTTAAGTTGATTCACTGATTCATTTGTGTTAATTGTAATTTCTTTTGATATTGTATAGCGCAAAGTCTCAATAAATTGCAGTTCATGAAGACCAGTTTTTTCTACTAATAAATCTTTTTCTTTTTCAAGTATTTTTACTTGATCTACTAAATTAGTTTTAACCCATGTTGTATCTCTATCAAATTGAATTACTTGTTCACCATGATCAATATGTACAGGTCTTGGTAAGCCATCCATACCTAGTCGACCCCAATCCCATAATTTAAACGTAAAGATATAAGGAGTAGCACTAATTTCTAATACCATACAGTTCTTTCCACTACAGTGAATTGTTCCTGCTGGGATTAAAAAATGGTCATGTTTTTTAGCTTTAAACTGATTGATAAATTTATCATCATCAAACAATTTTTCTCCTCTTTCAGCTTTTCTTAAATCTTCAAGCAATTCATTCTTATCGATACCTTCTTTAACCCCAAGATATACAACAGCATCACCAAATGCTTCTAACATATAGTATGATTCATCTTGTGTGTAATCAATATTGAATTGTTCCTTAATATATGATTTAAGTGGATGAACTTGAAGTGATAAGTTACCACCTTTTATGGTATCTAACAAATCAAAACGAATTGGATATTCTTTACCAAACTTCTTGTATACTTTATCCCCTAATAACTCTTTAGGTTGGTAAAAGACAATATTGATACTCGGTGATTCTAAATATTGTTTACCAAAAGCTAAATATAATGAATTTTCTTCTGGTACTCCATCGAAACTCCATGCATAATTTTCTTTAGTTTTGTCTAAATTGCACACTTCTTTCATCCACTGTCCACCCCATACCCCAGGATCAAAATAAGGGACTAGTCTAAATGGTGTTTTTGCTGTTTGCTTTAATGCATCTCTAAAATCAATTCCTGTAATCATTTTGGGTAATTTCTTTTTAGTTGTATCAATATAAAAGTCTATATTTTCAAATATGTTTTTCTTAATCATATCTGCAGTACGCCACTCAAAAAAATAACTTCGTTTATATTTTCTTAATATATCAAGGTCGAATGTATCCATTCTCCAGTTTGTCATTTCATGTGTTCTGTAACGTTGTTGGATTTCCCATCTAGGCATATCACAATACGTTACTACTGCGTTGCTTACAATTTTTGAAGCTCCAAACCCATAAAAAATTTGGAGTTTATTAGTTTCCTTTTGTTGTATTTCTAATACTTTCTCAGGATGATAAAAATCAAGGATATCGTAGTATGATATAAAGGCAAATACTCTATCATTAGATAATTTATCATCTATCATTTCAGTGATTTCTTCACCCGTCTTAGCAAAATCATCTACAAAAATGATTTCAGCGTCCTTAAATCGGCTAAATAACTCCGTTTCTAGTTCTTTATATCTTACTCCGGGATAACACTCAAAAACTAATGTTGAGTCTTGTTTTAGCGCTTTACTAATACGCCCGTAAATTGTTGAATAACTATTATATATCCCCTCTTCATAGTCATTAATTTTTACTTTAGGAGACCGATTATACTCTGATTTAAAGTTTAGATACTTCATTGACTTCACCTCTTATTTTATAAATGTAAATTGAAAATGTTTTTTTAAGAATAAATGTGTTGAAATACAAATATATTGGTATTCCTAAAAATAGGAATAGTGAGTGAACATTAAATACTAAGTATCCTATTGCGACGATGGTACCAAGTAATCTAATTGATACAAAAGGATGTCCATGAAGCATTAATACAGTATTTTTGCTTATTTGTAATATACTTGGTGATTCAAACACAGCTAAAATGGCGAAAAAATATGATGCAAATAAGATTAACTCAATTAAAGCTGCATATACTGAAACTAGTAGAATTATACTACCAGTATTATTTGCATAGTTAAAGGCAAAGAATAATCCAATTCCTAATAAAGCAATAACAAAAAAAACAATTGTACTTTGTACAAAGTTCTTTAAAAACGAGTCTTTAAATTCTTTAATAATATATGTTGCACGTTTCTGATCGTGTAATTTAAACATAACATCAAAACCAGCTGTTAGACTTGCTCCTGTAGTAATAATAATTCCAAGGAAAGATGTAAAAAATACTAGGAAAGATAACAATATTACATCCGCAAATATATGAAGTATGTTATTTATTGGAGTTTCTTTCATACCCAACCCTCTTTACCACAACCAAAGATAGCACAATGTGCTATCTTTTTCATTGTGAAATTTTTAAATCATTTTTTTCTTAAAAACAAAAATACTCCACCGCCAATAGCAGTTACTGCTACTACCGAGATAACAACTACAGATAATACATTAGTAAAAGAAGTTGTTAGTTCAAAACTTTCAGATACAACATTAACTACTGCTCCAGTTCCAGCTCCATCTGCTGCAGTTGCATCATAAGCATGAATTTCTTCAACTGTTTCACCGTTTAGATTTAAAGTGTAATCAGCTAATACAGCGATATCTGATTTAGTAACATAACCAGCTAATGAAGCTTCATCATAAATGTCTTCCCAAATACCATCTACAGCCCAGTCGAATGATGCATTAACTAAAGTAGTAGTTTCAGTAAATGTACATTTTTTTGTTAATAATCCTGAACATTCAAATGTAGGCAATTCTTCTGCATCAAAATCAGACCAACTTGTATTTGGTGATAAATTAACTAATTGTTCATATCTTAGTAAAAATTCTTCAAAGTCAGCAAAATCATAAGATAAAGTGAAAATTCTTTGATTCCCTTTAGTTTTCATTTCTTCGACAGTCATCCATTCAGGCGAGTTATCTTCCAACCATGTTTGAATTTCAGATACTCCACCAGTAATGTGAATAGAATTGATTATTGCACCTTTACCCTCAGTACCATCTGGGTCGTCAAGGTTTGTAATGGGCTCAGTTTGTAAAGAATCATCAAATACTGATAAAATGTAAGTTCTAGTTCCAGAACCGTCCGTGTTGATTTTAGTATCTACTTGAACTTCCCCAGGCCAGCAACCTGTTAAAGTTAATAATAACGCAAATACCGCTACTAATAAAAATACTTTCTTTTTCATAATTTCCTCCTTTTTTTATGTTTGGTCTCCTAAGTAGAAGACGTATTTATTTAACGATAGTGCCACCATAGTAATCACTAGCGTAATAACCAATAATATCCAGGCCATGGCACTTGCCATACCCATTGCATTGTCTACCATCATTTTGTCAAATAAGTAATATGAATAGTAATATGTAGAATTGCCAGGTCCACCCTGCGTCATAATATATGATGTAGTGAATACTTGGAACCCTCCAATCAGACCCATAATGAAGTTAAAGAAAATTGATGGTGTCATTAATGGTAAAGTTATTTTAATGATTTTTTGTAAACCATTCGCACCATCAATGTCTGCTGCTTCATACAGTTCAGTTGGTATATCCTGCATTTGAGCAAGATATATAATCATAGATCCTCCAACAAGCCAAAGTCCCATAATAATTAATGTCATTTTAGACATATCTGAACTTTGATACCAAAGAAGAGGTTCCATATCTAAAAATTCATAAATGGGGGAAAGTAAATTGTTTACAATTCCAAACGATGGTTGGAACAACCATAACCAAAGTAAACTCATTGCTACAACACTTACTACATTGGGTAAATAGTAAATTGTTCTATAAATCGCCATTCCTTTTATTTTAGAATTTAGTAAAAGTGCTAACAATATACCTGCAACTAATCCAAGTGGCACACTTATAGCCACATGGTATAAGGTATTAAAAAGTGCCTTATAAAACAAACTATCATTTGTCAAAAGAATACGATAATTGGTCAACCAAATAAAATCTGGTTTTGATATCATATCATAATTTGTAAAGCTTAAGTAGAGTGAAAACAAAATTGGGAAAGCCCCAAGGGTAAGTAAACCAATTAGCCATGGCGAAGCAAAAACATACCCTAATTTTTTCTCCTCACTCCTAAGTTTTTTAAATGCATTCTTTCTAGTTGAAGTTTTTTTCAATGTTTCCATTATGTTCACCTTCAGTTAATGTGTATCGTTATAGTTAGTTTGTTTTTCGTTATACCAATCTCTTGCATTATCAAGAGTTTGTTGTACTGTTAATTTCCCTGCTTTTAATTCATCATAATATTGGAACCAATCTCCTCCATGCCATGCTGGAGCATAAGGAATATATACTTTATCAACAGCATACTCACACTCTGCTACTAAAGCGGTGATTATCGGGTTTCCTTCAGCAACTATATCCATTGCATCTTTATTTCCCATTAACCAACCTACAGCCTCAGAATATTCTACCTGAACACTTGTTGACATTAAGTATTTAGTGAATTCCCATGAGCCACGAGCTTTATTATTTAGTTCATTACCATTTTTATATAGTTCTAAACTGAATCCACTTCCCCAGTTTACTCTAATACCATCTTCATCTGGTAGAGGAATTGGTGCAACTGCATAATTCATAGATGAATCATAGTCTTGTAAAGTTTGATATAATCCATCAGTAGCTATCATCATTGATACTCTTCCTGCTGCAAATGGATCAATACCTAAAATTGTATTTGCTTCCCCAAATGCATTAAGTTGCGAGCGTGAAAATTCTTTATTAAAAGTAACCATCCATTCAAGAATATCTTTATGTTCCTGAGTATTTAATGTTACTTGTAAATCTTCATTAAAAAAATCTAGTCCTGCTTGCCATAAATAACCCATATATGTTCCTTGTCCGTAAGTAGGATCAAAACCAATTCTTTCAATATCTGTTCCATCAACTTTATCAAGCTGTTTTGCAACGGTTTCTAATTCAGCCCAAGTTGTTGGCACATCAGCTTCAGTCAATCCGATTTCTGCAAAATGATCTAAATTGTAATAAAGCATTCTAGTTGTCGCAGTAAATGGTAATCCATACAAGTCATCTTCATAAGTAAGGAACCTTAGTTGACTTGGATAGAACAAATCAATATCCAATGTATCATCACCAGCTGCTATATCAGTAGCCATAAAATCACTTATATTGTACAAAACTCCTCTTTCAGCTCTATGTATATTATCATCTATTGTACTGAACCCTACATCTGGCGCAGTGTTTGAAGCGACTGCAATATTTAGTTTATCCCAGTAATCCCAAAAACTAAATCCAGTTCCATTTACGTAGTATACATCTTGTGATTCGTTAAAATCTCTGATAATTTGTTTTACTTGCGAGTAACTTTTGTCTCCAACTGGAGATAGATGCCAAAATTCAATTTCAATTCGTTCATCTACTTCTCCACCCTTACAAGCTGACAATGTTAAAATGCTAATAAGTATAAGCATTCCTAATATTACCTTTTTCATATTTTCCTCCTATTATTTTATCCTTTTATTCCACTAAAAGTTATACCTTCAATAAATGAGTTTTGTGCAAAGAAGAATATTAATAATGTTGGTATCATAGTTAAAAGTGATGCTGCCATCATTAAATCAAATCTTCCTGAATATTGACTTTGGAAAGCTCGTAGCCCTAATGCAATTGTCCATTGTTCTGGATCACTCAAGTAAATAAGTGGTCCAAAATAATCATTCCATACAAACATAAATGTAAATAATGTTACGGTAATCAATGCAGGTTTTACTAGTGGCAACATTATTTTTATGAATATCATAAAGTGAGATGCTCCATCAACAATTGCACTTTCAGTTAAGTCTTTTGGGATTCCTTTGAAAAATTGTCTTAACATAAATATGTAAAACGCACTTCCTCCTCCGAAGAAATACGGAAGAATCAATGGTAACCTAGTTCCAAGCCAACCAATCTTCGCATACATGATATATGTTGGGATTAATAAGACTTGCATTGGAATCATCATCGTAGCTAACATGATTACAAAGAATACGTCCCTACCAGGCCATTGTAATTTCGCAAAAGCATAGGCTGTTAAAGTTGAACTAAACAGTGTTCCTACAATAGCAAAGAATACCAATAAGAAACTGTTTTTCATATATAAGAAGAATGGCACAGTTTCAATAGCTACTCTGAAATTTATCCACTGAGGATCAGCAGGGAATAAAACATCTGTTCCTTGAAGTAGTTCATTTGATGTTTTTAATGCTGTTGTTAACATCCATAAAAATGGAAATATAAACATCGTTCCAAAAGCAATCAATACAGCGTGAATAGTAATATCGTGTATGATTTTTCTTCTTTTTCTTGTTAAGAACGGCTTCTTAATACCTGATTTTTCGAGGTCAGTATTTGTTCCCATATTAATCACTCCCTTTTATTAGTCTTTGTAAACGGGGATGGTGTATATCCACACTGACAAATTATTCAATAACAGTTATGTTTAGATTATGAGTGAACCAATAGTCTCGTTGTTTGGAAAACAATGAGATTTTGCATTGTATCTTATTATTATTTCATATTTATCGATTCATTATATTGATATACAATTACTCTATTAGAAAATCCTTTTCAAGGTTGCTCATACTAGCTATTTCAATTGTTTCAGCATCATAACTTTCAGTGTAAGATAAGAAGTATTTATCATTATAAATAAACTCATCTCATAATTACATTCTCTCATATAAATTAATAATCTCCCGGTGAATTACTCCAACCTTTTTTAATATAATACTCACAAGATTTATCATCTTCGAAATCTCTAAATCTTAGTAAGTGAATTTGATTTATCTTTTAATCAATGTTTACTTTACTCACCTGTATACTTAAGACCTACAAATCTAGGATGATATATATCAGCATTTTCTCTATTGTGTTCCATGCTATAAGTATTTACATTGTATGTAATAATCAACTCTTTTTTTGTAGACATATGTGGGTGTGCTTTTGCGTTATATGTATATACATTTCCACCAAGTCTTTGCTTTTCTAATGATTCAAAGACAACGTTCGGTTTACTAAATGGCCCCCATGGAGTATCACCAATACTTTGTACAATTAACGTAGTATTAACATTATACGTATATATCGCAAGGTATTTGCCTTTATTGTCCCCTGATGTGATTGGTGTTATACTCATTTCACATGAGATGAAATCTAATATTGTTGAAGCCAGAGTTAATTCAGAAACCCATTTACCATCACTATAGTATTCCCAAGTATCAAAATATTCAAATGTTTCTGGTTTTGTTCGAGCAACTTTTAATAAACGATTTGTACCCACTGTCTCATATCCATAAACATATACATATCCATCTGGATTTTCAGCACCTGCCTGTTTAGTATTAGCCATAATTGCAGCTCCAAATAACCAATTTGATTTACCAAATGTCATTGCTAAGGGGGTCGGTTTTTGAAATGAACTATTAAAATCTAATTCATTATTAATAATTGAAACCTTAATCATTGAGACATCTAGAACTTTAAATTGCAGACCTTCAGGTTGTGATAAATCTTGTCCAACTAATAATGGCAGGAAGAATAAATTATCTTCAATTACAACTCCATCCTGTAGCCAAAACCATACATTTTGTTTTTCTTTACTCATGATAGAAGTGCATGTGACATGTATATCTTTCAGTAATCTTTCTTTTGTATAGAACTTTACTTTGTTTATTCCAAATGCTGTTTCTTCTTTATCTGAGTCTTTATAGTGATTTCCAATTCCTTGTATTTGATTCACAACGATTTTAACATATCTACATATTTTATTAATCTCAACTGTCTCATATGTTTCATTATTAACATTTCTTTTAAAGTCATGTTTTTTCAAAAATGAAAAGTTCTTATCTTCTCTTGCAATATAAATCTCAGTTTTTTTTATTCCTCTACTCGACATTTGGTTACTCTCTAATACAGAATCAAAAT
>Ga0190313_1001945_pt1 | contig 10529 bp, 11 predicted proteins | sample 4870071011_MG_FD_169989 | JGI IMG/M metagenome (GOLD analysis project Ga0190313, IMG submission 169989) | Hydrothermal vent sediment bacterial communities from Southern Trench, Guaymas Basin, Mexico - 4870-07-10-11_MG | ecosystem: Environmental > Aquatic > Marine > Hydrothermal vents > Sediment ...
CATCTCTATATATTCCCTCAAAAACTTTTACTGCCTCAGCGGCTTTTATAGATGACATTTTGATTACACCTTTAGAATTTATCTCTTCATAAATTGCGGCAACAGCGTTTAATGTTCTTTCATCATTGGCTCCAATTATTTTAGGATATTCACCAGTTATATCTCTAATTGCTGTTCCACTTTTAGTTCTTTCAGGACAATGAGCTAGGCCAAATTCACCTATTTTTAATCCACTTTTTTCAAGAATAGGTATCAAGGATTCCGTTGTCCCCGGAGGCATTGTTGCTTCTGTGATAACGATGTTTCCCCTTTCTAGCCCCATAGATATATTTTCTGCGGCGTCTAATGTTGGTTTCATTATAACGTTTCCTCTATCGTCTACCATCGTTGGCACCAGGATTATCATTACATCGGCTTCCTTCGCCGCCTTTATTCCGTCGGTAGTTGCCCTCAATCTTCCAGCTTTCACATTTCTTTTAACCAATTCGTCCAATCCTGGTTCCCCTTTTACGGGATTTATCGCAGAATTTATTATCTCAACTTTCTTTTTATCAATGTCCACTCCAGTTACCATCGCCCCTTTATCTGCAAAGACTGCAGCTAGAGGCAAACCCATTTTACCGAGGCCAAAAACAGCTATTTTGAGTTGGCCTGTTTTGAGTTTGTTCTTTATCTCGCTTGGGTTTAAGGAAAGGATATCCATAGTTGGAGAATATTTAGCGATTATTTTAATCTTTCTTTAAATCAAAAATATTCAGACATCTCTCAATAATCGCACCAAAATAGTTATTTACAAAATTGTTTTTAGGGAGAATTAACATGCGTAGGATTAAGATATGGATTGATATCAAAAATTCGCACGAGCCATTGCTATTCAAATCTCTAATGCGAGATTTACCATATGAATTTTATATAACGGCCAGAGATTATGCTGAGGTAATATCACTTCTAGATAAATATGGTATACCCTATAAGAAGGTGGGAAGTTTCCATGCAAAAAATAAAATTACAAAAGCTTTCTATCTCGTCTGGAGAAGCCTTCGCTTGGCTTTTACTGTTCCTAAATTTGATTATTTTCTCTCACATGGTTCAATATATGGTATCCTCGCCAGCAAGATACACTTTAGAAAATCAATAACTATTTTTGATGGAGATATAAGCAATCCTATTTTGAAGAAAATATTCAAATATTCTGATTATTTGATATTAACAGAATTTACAAACTATAAAAAATTTGGAGTTAATAAAAATAAAGTAAGGATTTTTCATGGATTTAAAGAGGATATTTATATAGCAGATTTAGAGCCTGAAAAATGTCCTCGCGAAATACCTTTTGAAAAGGATGATTATATAATTATAAGGCCAGAGGCATACGGTGCCTATTATGTGAATGTGGAGAAAACAATTGTCCCTGAACTCATAAGATTATTTTCAAAAGAAAATATGAACATTGTCTTGTTACCAAGATACCCGGAGGATAGGAAAAAATACAGTAAGAATACAAATGTTTACATGCCTTCAAAGCCGATAAACGGGATATGTGGAGCGTATTTTGCAAGAGCCGTTCTTACGGGCTCGGGCACATTAGGTAGAGAAGCAGCTTGTATGGGTGTTCCAGCAGTATCTTTTTTCCCTGGAAGAGAATTGTTGTCTGTTGATAAAGAGCTAATAAACAGAGGGTGGCTCTTTCATTCAAGAGATCCACAAGAGATTTTTGAATATGTTATTAATGCAAGAAAAAGAAAAGCGAGTATTGAAAGATCAAAAGAGGTAAAAAAAGAAGTAGTGGAAATTATTAAAGAAATTGTTGAGGGATAAAAATGAAAGTAGCGACCATAGTTGGTGCAAGACCGCAATTCATAAAGATGGCACCAGTATCAAAAGAGTTGAGAAAAAAATTCAAAGAAATTATAATTCACACAGGTCAGCATTATGATTATGAAATGAATGAGATATTCTTCAAGGAGTTGAATATTCCCAAACCGGATTATAACCTTGGAGTTGGATCAGGAACACATGGATATCAAACAGGAGAGATGCTAAAAAAAATTGAAAAAGTTCTCATTCAAGAAAGGCCAGATATAGTTTTGGTGTATGGAGATACAAATTCTACCTTGGCAGGTGCTCTTGCAGCAGTCAAGTTACATATTCCGGTGGCACATGTTGAGGCCGGATTAAGGAGTTTTGATAGGAGGATGCCAGAGGAAATTAATAGAGTGCTGACTGATCATGCTTCAGATATTCTTTTTGCCCCCACAGAAACGGCTGTAAGAAATCTTGAAAATGAAGGAATTAAAAGAGGTGTTTATTTAGTGGGGGATGTGATGGTAGACGCCCTTCTGCAGAATATTGAAGTCGCAGAAATGGAATCAAAGATCCTTGAAAAATTAGAAATTAAAAAGAAAGAATATTTACTAGTAACAGTTCACCGTGCTGAAAATACAGATAATAGAGAAAAGTTGAAAAGTATAGTGGAAGCTCTGATAGAATCCAACGAAAAGATAGTTTTCCCTGCACATCTTAGAACGGTTAAAGCATTAAAGAAATTCAATTTGTACTCTCTGCTGGAAAGCTCAAATAACATAAAACTTATAAATCCAGTCGGATATATTGATATACTTATTCTAGAAAAGTATGCAAGAAAAATATTAACTGATTCCGGTGGTGTGCAGAAAGAGGCCTATATTTTAAAAGTACCCTGTATAACATTGAGAGAGACAACAGAATGGGTTGAAACTGTCCAAGATGGATGGAATATACTTGTTGGTAGTGATAAGGAAAAAATAAAGAAAGCAATAAAAACCTTTGAACCTTCAGAGAAAACTCATAAACAGAGGTTTGGTGATGGAAAAAGTGCCAAAAGAATAGTCCAGGTACTCCAAGGGCGAGAGCATGGTGGAGAAAAATGAATTAGAACAGATATTTCAAAAGGCATCCTTATGGTGCATAAAGAGGAATTATAAAGGATATGATCCTTATGATTGGTGGGCATCTCCTATTGCAAATAAATTACCATATAAATTAAATCTTATCATATCACAAATAAATATATATTCTCCAATAAATTTAAGAGGATTTTTTAAAATTAAGGAAGGTATATCTAACAAGGCATTAACACTATTTGTTCAAGCATATTTAAATTACTGTTCACTAAAGCAGAATTGTAAATATTTAAATGAGATAAGAAAATTGCTTTCCATATTAGAAATGCGAAAGATTGAAAATGATAATGGAATAGGTTGGGCCAGTCATTATTTTAAATTTGCAAGAAAAGAGCATACACTTTCACCCAATCAACCAGATATTGTAGCTACTTCTGAGGCACTAAAGGCATATTCTCTAGCTTACAATTTACTTAAAGAACAGAGATACAAAATTATAGCGGATAAAATTACAAATTTTATTTTATCAACTTTTATTGAAGAATATAAAACTACAAAATACATCAAATATTTTCCATCCGAAAAAAGAAAGATTGTTTTTAATGTTTCCGGACTGGTATTAAGTTCTCTATCCTATTATTTAAAGTATATACATATGAAAGATTTTATGATAGCAACTGGTGAAGAACTAGTAAAATTTTTGGTGAAAAGCCAGCGTAATGATGGAGCTTGGCCATACTCTTACTATATTGATGAGAATAAATATAAATATCAAATTGATTATCATCAGGGTTTTATACTTGATGGACTCTTACAGTTTTTGCCATATGTATCCTCTGAAGATCTGAAGAAGAAAATGAAAAAATCAATAAATTTGGGACTCCAATTCTACAAAAATAGGCAATTTCATCCATCCGGATATTCTTACTATCGTTTACCCTACAAATATCCAGTAGATATACATAATCAGGCACAGGGAATAATTACATTCTCCCAAGCATACAAATTTTTAAATGATAAATCATATCGGGATTTTGCAATGAGAGTGACAGAATGGACAATTAAAAACATGCTCTCTCCCGAAGGATATTTCTACACGCACAGATGGCCATTTATGATTAACAAAATACCCTATATGCGCTGGGGCCAGGCCTGGATGCTACTAGCTTTATCTTCATTACTTAAAGAGATAGAGGAGGTAAAATAATGAAAAAACCTCCAGTATTTATTGTAGGTCTACATAGGACTGGATCAACATTATTTAAAAATATACTAAATAATCATCCTGAGATATGTATGATGCCAGATGAGCTACATTTGTGGTCACCTTATCCTTGGATTGTTGATTTGGATGATATATGCCCCAAAGTTAAAAAATTAAAGAAGGAAAAATTAAATGAAATCTTGAATATATTTTTCTCCAAAGAACTTAGTGCTACATTTTGGAAAGATATTGATGAATATAAGCTAGATAAAAATAAAATTTTGAAAAATCTTAAAAATATGAAAGAAATTACATGTATTGATATTGCAACGGCAATATTTGAAAATTACAAAGAAAATTGTGGAAAAGATATGTGGGGTGCCAAATATCCGGTACATATTGCTGGTATAAAACTATTAGAGAAGTGGTATCCTAAATGCAAAATAATACATCTGACAAGAGATCCTAGAGCTATATATATATCAAAATCTAATGATGAGGCATCAATATATAGAAAAAAGAAATATCCATATCTGGCATTTTTTTATGATCTTCTTTTGATAATGTTCATAGGTATGGAATATTCTCTGTCGGCTTACATTCACCAAAAATATAAATACAAGAACAATTATATGCTTGTGAGATATGAGGATATACTCACATATCCGGAAGAAACTATAAAAGATGTATGTGAATTTATTGGAGTTGGATATTTACCAGAAATGATTTATGCGTCAGGTAAGCCTTCAAGTATTGATGGAAAGATAAAAAAGGGTTTGGATAAAAAAAGAGCATATAGATGGAAAAATGTAATTAAACCTTGGGAAAAATTATTAATAGATATATTAACTTCAAGAGCAAGGAAAAAATTAGGTTACGGTGACGTGTAAATGCTCCATATAATAATAACTGTGGATTATGAAATATTCGGAAACGGAAAAGGGGATGTGAAGAGTCATATAGTTAAACCTATGAATAAAATTATAGATGCAGCAAACAAATATAATGTCCCTATTACCATAATGTTTGAAGCATGTGAATATATAACATTTAAAAAATATGATCACAAACTGAGAAGGGATCTTGGATACTCACCCATGGAGATAATAAAAGATCAAATAAGAGAAGCATATTCGTTAGGCCATGATGTTCAACTTCACATACATCCACAATTCGTTAATATGAAATATGAAAATAGAAAATTTGTGTTGGAAGATCCCAAAAAAACAATAGAGGACTTTTCTATAGAGGAAGTGGAGGAAATACTAAGAAAAGGTATAGAAGCTGTTAGGGAGGTAACAGGAGATACAAACAAAAATGTTGAAGTTCTGAGGTTGAGTAATATGCCTTGGGATGAGGCGCCACATGCCATACTTCCTATTATGGAAAAATTGGGATTTAAGGCACACTCTCTAGCAACGACATCCCATAGAAATAACACTTCTTTAAACCGTTGGAGAATAAATAATAGCGAAATTTTGGAAATACCTATATATTCCCAAAAAATAAAGATTTTAGAATATTTTACTCTAAAAAGATTATTTATCTTAGGATACATAAAATTACATAACCGCGATAATCTACAAATAAAGAGCAATGGGTGTAGAACATTGAAAAATATTATAGATGCAAAATGGGACCTTTCTAAATTAACCTATCGCCAAATGATTAAATTTTTAGATCAGGCGATCGCAAAATATGATTACCTAAACAATGAAATATCATTAGTTATGATAGGCCATACAAAAGACTTTTTCAATCAAAGAAACTTTGAGAAGTTTCTCAGAGAGGTAACTGGAAGTACGAGGTATGAGGGTATAGTGAGATTTAGTAAATTTAGTGATTTTGTCAATGAGGTGAGTAAAAATGAGAGTTTTGTTTGTAAGTAGGGATTTGAGATTTAATAATGGGAAAAAAATCTATAATTTTTTAATACATAGCTGGCTTGGCATACATTTTCTGGAAGCATTTAAATTATTTATATTTTCAAAAATATTAACTTTGAGGGCAATTTCAAATGTAAATTCAGGTGATGCAAATGAAAGTGCTAATGATAGGTCCTATTAAAAAAGCCAGTGGAGGAGCAATTCATACCAAGGAGTTAATTAGTGAGCTAAAGAAGTTAGGTGTGGTTGTAGAGTTATACAACTTCTTACCTATTAAAAGGTATCCATCTATACTATCCAAAATAATAATTTTATATAAAAAGACAATAGGGCTATCTATAAAATTGATAAAAGATTCCAAAAAATTTGATATTGTTCATATACAGTCATCTGGAGCATTGGCAGGGTTTATACAATCGGTAGTTGGTTCTTTTTGGAAAAAACTATTAAACTTTAAATTAATTATCACTTTTCACTATCGTCCAGATATAAACTTTATTGTAAGGTATAAGAAATTATTCAATTTTACATTATCTCATGCAGATCATTTCTTTGTAGTATCAAAAAAACAAATTAAATGTATATCTCAAATATTTGGAAGGCAGTTTTTTAAAAAAATTTCAGTAATCTATAACGGTTTTGATAAAACAAAATTTAAAATTTTGCCTAAAGATAAGGCCAGAAAAATGTTGAACTTATCACTAGATAAAAAGATAATTATAAATATAGGTAATTTACTGCCGGTCAAGGGACAAAGCTATTTAATTGCAGCTATGAGAAAAATTGTAGATAAGAAAAAAGATGTTCTATGTATTATTATTGGTGATGGCCCGCTAAGAAAAGACCTAGAAAATCAAATAAAAAAATTGAACTTGGAAAATTATGTTAAACTTGTTGGGTTTAAGCCACATGATGAAATTCCACTTTGGATGAACGCCGCCGACCTTTTTGTTCTGCCAAGTTTGAGTGAAAGTTTTGGAATCGTTCAAATTGAAGCAATGGCTTGCGGCGTGCCAGTTGTTGCCACAAGGAACGGGGGAAGTGAGGAAATAATAATCTCTGAAGATTATGGATTTCTCTGCCCACCAAAAGACCCAGAATGCTTGGCAGAAAAAATTTTAGAGGCACTAGAAAAAGAGTGGGACAAAGAGAAAATAAGAAAATATGCCGAGCAATTTACATGGGAGAATGTGGCTAAGGAAATAATTAAATTATATTTTAAAATCTTAAATGAAAATATCTAAAAGAAAGACAGTATCTCCGCATGGGTTAGATGGGAATCACCTCCTGAGGGGGAGGGGTTGTTGTGCTTGTATAATTGATAAGAAGATTAGGGGTATATGGGGATACTAAGGATATAAAGATGGAGAGAGATGCCAAGAATAAGGTAGAGCGAAGAGAGTGATTTAGAGAGAGGAGTTTGTAAATTAGAGATATGGAGAAAGCGAGAAGGATGAAGAAATATCTTATTAGGATGTTGGTGGATTTGGATTTGATCAGGGCAGTTTTGGATAAGCGGAATTCTGTTTCTATGATCCATCGCTTCCGATATATTTGGCGGATTAGGTGATGTTAGAGTTTGAGCAGCGATGAATATAGAGAGTGGTTAGCACTTCGTTATTTAGATTGTAGTCAAATTTAGCGTTGGGATTATCGCATTTGCTTATCGTATTCTTAATCTTAGGAGTTTTACGGGCATGAATCACATACTTAACACCCAGTTCTTCCAGTTTCTCTATTACTTTGTGGGAGAAGAACCCCCTATCTAACAGGACAAATTTGGGTAATCTTCCTCCGAACCACTCTATTATCTCTTTTAGTAAGGAATATACGGCTTCTTCACGGAAATAACCTATTCGCCGCACGGGCAAACAATCAAAGTAGAATTTGTAACCATTATCCAATACTATCAAGGCGGAAAGAAATAAGAAAGAGGCGGTAGAACCTCTCTCCTTCCTATAACCCCAGAGGTAAATATTATCGTTGAAATTTCTGCCATAGTATGCCCACGGCGTCTCGTCTATTATCACATAGTATTCAGATTCCTTTACTAACTTCTCCATATTTGCCTTTACATAACGCTTGTAATAGAAGCGAAGATTCTCCCAACTACCTACAGCCTTTATCTTCCGATGCACAGAATCCGCATTCGGTAAACCCGGTATCCGTATGTTTTCCAGATAAGTGTTGCCCATACCCGCTGCCATCATTACGCAACTTATATATGCATCCTCGCTATACCTCCCTCCACTGAATATCTCACCAAACGCTTCCACCAACTCCTCTTTCATCCTTTTCCCTACCATATCCTCCCCAATACAATTCTACAATTTATATATTTCTATACTATGCGGAGATACTGTGAGCAACCACAATTTTTATCTATAAGATTGGGTATGTAACTATAGAGCGGTTGTAAGGAGGTAATCAGCATGATCTCATCAGATACTACGATTAGCTATAATGACATAACAGCAGAATTAAAAGTAGATATTGAAAGATCATTCTATAATGGAATAGAATATATGTATGTAAGAAATTTGGAAATAGGTGCTGAGAGAAAGCATTTGAGACAGAAATACCGTGAATATTTTAAAAAGATTAAAGAAGCAGTAGCCAAATTAGAGACCGAAGGTTTTTTCGATGAAATCATTGAAACCATACCTACAGCATATTCAGCAGTTAGTCTATATAAATATATAGAGATGCTATCAAATAAAATAGAAGATTATAAAATAAATGATATTTTTAACGAAATAACCAAAAAACTCAATATAAGCAATAAAGAATTGAGGAAACTAAATAGAATGGCCCTTAAAGAATTTATTAATGATATGGAAAAACTGGAAGAAAAAATATCAAGATATATCTTACTTATATCTTCAAAAGAACATATAAAGACATATCTTAATGTTTTGACAGCCATTCAAATTTTGAAAAAGATTTTTAGAATAACAGTAAACGAGGGGGACAACAAAAAGATAGTAAGAAATATGTTTTTTACCTTTCTCATTAAGTTAAAGATATACCAGTATTTATCTGGAAAAATAACAGAGGAAGCTTTTTTGACTGATGTTAACTATGTGTACGAAACAATTATGATTGAGGAAGATAACTTTTCGTATTTACATACTAACATCGCAGAGGAGGCATTGAAAATTGAACTACATAGTGGTACCTGATTCAAATATACTATTTGCTATGATTTTAAAGGATGATCCTAAACATCAATGTGCAAGAGAGGTCATAAGTAAGTATAAGGAGCTTATTGTTATAATTGATAGAATTCTTGCAGAAATGATGCAAAAAATTAATAGGGTTCTTAATGAAGCATTTGCGGAAATATTCTCACACATTAATGAGGGTTTCAAGGTGGAGGATGTTTTGAGTGTTATTGATCAACTATGCATAGAAAAACCAAGAAATGAAAACTTTTACAAATACATAAAGAGAAACTTCCTAGGATATAGTGAAATTACTCATAATACGATTGTACGCATAATAGATGACAAAAGAGAAAAAATGGAGAAAAATCTAAGAGATATAATTTCTATAAATGAGCACATGAGCAAAAAACTAATTGAAAGGATTGATATGAACGATGATGAACTTAGGGATTTTGCAAATAAATTAGAAAATATAATCTTAAAAAAAATATCGTTTTTCAAAAAAATTAAAAACGAAAAGGATAGAGCTATTTTAGAGGATCTTTGTGTTTATGCGAGATTTTTTCCTTTACATATAAAATTCTTAACATTTGATGAAGATTTCTACAAAGCATTCAAGAGAATAGAAGAAGATATCAACAAGTTGATTGCACCAGGCAGAATTGAATTTGAGTATGTCAAAAAATACATTGCACCTAAATAAATAACTTGCACATTGTGTAAATGATTAATTTAGTTTTTTAACCACTTTCCCATAAGAACCTCATCCACATATTTTCCTCCTATGATGTACTGTTTCTTTCTCTTCCCCTCTATCTTGTAGCCGAGTTTTTTGTAAAATTTTATAGCGCGTCTGTTGCTTGAGAATACTTCCAGACATATTTTCTCAAATCCTCTCTGCCTCGCTATTCTCTCGGCTTCGCACATAAGTGATTTCCCTATACCTTTTCCCCTGTAATCTTTTCTCACCCCTATGCCCAGATATCCAACATGGCGATTTTTGGAGTATTTGCCTCTCCTTATTATTACAAAACCGACAACCACTCCATTTTCCTCCGCCACCAGAAATACATCTCCCCTCCGTATGTGGTTCTCTATGCGCGCCCGCTCCTCATCTTCATCCACGCTGTATTTCTCATTCAAAAAGTATATTCCCTCGCGGGAGATTTCATCTATGCATCTTATCAGGGAAGGGGCATCCCCAATCCTCACCTCCCTTATAAGCATTCATACCACCTTAAACCTGTTCATACTTATCTCGTATATTCTTCCCTGCATTATCAATTCTCTGAGTATTTTTTCTATTTTTTTAGGTTCAAAGCCCCTGAGTTCCATCCTATTCTGAAATTCCTCGTAACTCCAGCCCGCAGGTCTGTAAACGCTCAGTTCA
>Ga0190313_1001946_pt1 | contig 10526 bp, 8 predicted proteins | sample 4870071011_MG_FD_169989 | JGI IMG/M metagenome (GOLD analysis project Ga0190313, IMG submission 169989) | Hydrothermal vent sediment bacterial communities from Southern Trench, Guaymas Basin, Mexico - 4870-07-10-11_MG | ecosystem: Environmental > Aquatic > Marine > Hydrothermal vents > Sediment ...
TAAGGTATGTAAGAAGCGATATATATTGCGGAAGAGACGAGCAAACCTGCGAAAATACCTCTAAAACCATTCAAGATTTGCTCACGACGCAAAAAATTCGTGAGAAGCACGAGAACAATAACAGAGAGAAAGCCGTAAAACGCCGTCCATTTCACTGCAAAGCACAAACCGAAAGAGACAGTGCTTAAGAATAGGCAGAAATCACTATTATTCCTTCCGAATATCCGCATGCTTTTGTCGGCGAAAATGAAAGATGCAGCGAAAAAGAACATTAAGAGTGAGAAGAGCATGATGAAGATTTCACCTGTTGCAAGTCTTGCGAGGGTGAAGTGCATGAAGTCAAAAGTGAGCAGGAAGGAAGCAAAGAAAGCCCCCGCAGAGCTCCTGAATATGCGCTTCGCAAGGATGAATACGAGAGGAATCATCGCAGTCGCCGCAATAACGCCAAAAATTCGCCACCCAAAAGGGTTCATTCCGAAGAGCAGAATGCCCGCAGCGATTATTAACTTGGCGAGCGGGGGATGCGTCCACTCGTAAGGCTCTTTAAAGTGAATATGCTCCCATGCGGTTCGCACAAAATACATCTCGTCAAAATACGCACCGCTCTTTTGCGTCAGAGGCACATCCAGCGCTTGCTCGTCAAAAAGCCTTCTCGGGTCCGCAATTCCGCTCAAATTCCACTCCTCCTTGCTCTCGTTTTTGCTGTTTTTGCGACTGCTGCTGACACCGAAATAGCAAACGCTTGCGTTAATCTTCTCGCCTCTCGGCGAAATTACAAGCATCTCTCCCAATTTCCCGTCTGTAGGCTCAAAAACGAATTTCAAGAAGGATGCGTTCGTGTTCAACGCAATCCGCTCCCAATTGCAGAAATGAACGCTCTTTGAGTTGTCGTATGTGTGGAGTTTTCGCCATTGAGCGCCGTCTCCTTTGCCGAAAACTTCAAATTTTGTCGTGTTCGCATCGCTCAGAAAGATGTAAATCGCTCCCACTTGTGTTGTAGAAGTGCCGTTAAGTGCGTTTTTTGTGAAGTTTTTGGCGTTCTCCGTGCTGTTGAGCGTGCTATTAAGAGCGACAATTACCTCAATCTTCTCGTCCCACTTAAGCCCGACGGCATGCGCAAAAGCGGAGGGTTGCCAGCATGAGTCAGGAATGTGGAGAGAGCCCAAATTGAATACTGCGAGGCAGAAGAATGCGAGAGTGAGCGTTGAAACGGCGAGGAATTCACGGTTCTTGCTCCAAGTCCTCATATCCATCTACCCCTTGCTCACCTTTTGCTCTTCTTTGCCCTTCTCTGCCCTTCTACTCCCGCAAGTTTTAAAAAGCGTTGAGCGTTTTGAATTCAAGGAGAGCGTGTGTGAGGTGGGAGTGTGCAATGCGAATTGCATTTTACTACCGAAATGTGCATGGAGGTATAAAAACGCATGTTGAAGCGCTCTCAAAAGAATTTGAACGCAGAGGACACGAGGTGAAGAAAATAAACCAATTCTCGCTTGATTCCCTAATGGTAGGGAACCACAAAGGCGGCATCTCATACGGATTTGACATCGCTCTGAAGAAAATAAGGCGTGAGATTGAGGGATTTGACATCCTTCATATTCATCATGCGGCGACATTTTCAGAATTTCTCATGCCATTCTCGTCTATTTGCAGCGAAATAAGCGTCATCAACACATTCCACATTCAAATAGGGGAGGGTTTTGAGGGGGAACTTGCCCGTGTTTTGATAGGGACGCTCGCATCTCTCTACGCAGGACGCTCAAAGAAATTTATTTCCGTAGCAAGGAAAATTGCGGAGGAAATACGGCGATATTGCAACAACGAGACAGAAACGGTCGTCATTCCGAACGGCGTTGATATTGAGAGATTCAAGCCGAGATGGGAACTTGAGACGGCGGAGGAAGGAGCGGAGGAAGGCTGCTGCGGGGGGCGTCGTGAAGAAGGGGAGATATGCATCGGCTACCTCGGCAGGCTCTCACACGAGAAGAATGTGCTGAACATGGTGAGAGCGGTAAAGAAGCTGATTTTGGAGGGGAAGCGGATAAATTTAAGGATTGCTGGCACGGGTCCGCTGTTAAAGCGACTTAAAAGGGCGGAAAATGAGAGGATAAGGGTGTTAGGATATGTGAATGATGCACCTTCATTCTACCGCAGTATTGATATTTTCATTTTGCCGTCAAAACTTGAGGCACAGCCAATCACAATACTTGAGGCGATGGCATCGGGACTGCCGATAATTGCTTCAGATGTGAGCGACAACAGATATTATGTGCAAGGAAACGGAATACTCTGCGGGACTTCCGCTCGTGAGATAAAGGAGGCAATAGAGGAGATATTGAAGGAGGATTTGGAGCGAATGGGTCGCTTATCGAGGGAGAAGGCGAAGAATTTCACATGGGATAAAGTTGCGGAGCAAACTTTAGATGTTTATGAGAGTGTGTTGAGATGATAATTCTATCGGGAGGGACGGGGACGCCGAAATTGCTTATTGGAATGAAGAAGATTTTTCCCGAAAGCGAGTTAAAGATTGTTGTAAATACGGCTGAAGATGTTTGGATTTCAGGCAATCTTGTCTGCCCAGACATAGATGCGGTGATTTACGCTCTCGCAGGCGTGATTGACGAGGAGAGATGGTGGGGCATCCGAAACGACACATTCAAAACGCATTCCGCTTTGCTGAGGCTCGGATGCGACGAGAAACTGCAAATTGGCGACTTGGACAGGGCGACGCACATATTTCGTTCTGAAATGCTTCGCAGGGGTTTGACGCTGAGTGAAGCGACTTCTATGCTCGCCTCTCGCTTCGGCATCTCTGCGGAGGTCATTCCGATGACAGACGAGCCTGCTGCGGTGAAAACGAAAATCCTCACGGATGAGGGGGAGATGCACTTTCAGGATTTCTGGGTCCTGCGGAGAGGAAAGCCTTCTGTGCGAGGCGTCAGATTTGAAGGCGTTGAGCGTGTTCAGCCTTCTGAGAGATTTAAAGAGCTGCTTGAGGAGGAGGATTTCGTGCTTATCGGTCCGAGCAATCCGGTAACAAGCATTTCTCCGATTTTGAGCCTCAGAGGCGTCAGAGAGCGTTTGAAAGAGAAGAAGGTGCTTGCAGTCTCGCCAATTATTGGTGGAAGACCCGTGAGCGGTCCCGCTGCTGCACTGATGCGAGCATGCGGTTTTGAAGTCTCTGCAGAAGGCGTCCTGAAGTGCTACGAGGATTTCCTTGACGCTTTAGTCATTGACGAGCAGGACGAATGCCACAGTAGCAGTTGCAAAATATTAAAGGCGAAGATTTTGATGCGCTCAGAGGCGGACAGCGTTGAACTCGCAAAAACCCTCAAACACTTCTTCAACAAAATCTAAGCGGTAGCGAGCGGGCGGAGGGAGCGGACACCTTCGGGCAATGGACAAAAATAGAGGGTGTGTGAGGCGCATGCAAGCGTTTGAGGAAAGTTCAGGTAAGGATGCAGAGGAGGAATCTCGTGGGAATGTTTTTGCGTTTGCGGGTATGGGCTTGCTCCTGCTTCTCACGCATGTATTTGCGTTGCTTCTCGCAGCACCGTTTGAAACTGCGGGAATGAAGGCGTTTGAAAATCCAGAATCCGTATTTAACGCAGTCTTCTTCTTCGCCCTCGTTCTCTGCTTCACCGCTGCGATTCTCGTGGTTCTGAAATTCGGCGGCATGAAGTTTGTGCATCTTTTCATGCTATTTGCAGTCGCTGCGACAATATTTTGGGTGCTTTCCGCTCTCGTTCCTATTATTCTCAATATTTTCCATGTTGCTTCCGTTCCATCGCTTGATATATTTCCCTTGATTGTGGCGCTTGCTCTCACTGCTCTGCTATACTTTCGTCCGGAGTGGTATGTTATTGATGCTGTTGGATTGCTTGTTGCCTCTGGAGTGGCATCAATTTTCGGCATCTCCCTGCAAGTTCTGCCTGTAATTGTCCTACTTGTCATACTCGCAGTCTACGACGCAGTCTCCGTCTACGGCACGAAGCACATGGTCTCGCTCGCATCAAGCGTCGTGGAGATGCGTGTCCCCCTACTTTTCGTCTTGCCTCGCAGACGCAAGTTCTCTCTGCTTAAAGTGGGCGCTGCAAAAGGGCGAGCAGGAAGAGCAGGAAGAGCAGAAAGAGCGGAAAAAGCGGAGAAAGCGGGGCAGGAAGGCGGAAAGGAGCAGCAGGAGTTAGGAGGTGAAGAGGCATTTTTCATGGGTCTCGGCGATGCGATTATTCCTGCGATTCTCGCAGTCTCTGCATACCGCTACACCTCCTTTGCTTCTGCCATCGGTTCTGTCGCAGGCACGCTTGCGGGTTACGCTCTCCTTTGCACTTTCGCAGGCAGGGGAAAGCCCCACGCAGGTCTCCCGTTCCTGAACTCAGGGGCGATTCTCGGATTCCTTCTCGGCGTCGCACTCTGCTCTTAACTTTTAATCTTCTCGCTGCTCCTCTGCTTATCCTGCTTTTCTGCTCATCCTCTTCTATTCTCCCCAGCGAATTCCTTACGCATTCTCACAGCGTCTAAAAGACCGTGAGCGTAGTTAATGCAACCGAAAGCAGTGAATAAGTCGCCTTTTTCAAGGTAAAACTTCGCATCTTCGCAGTATGCCTTTGCAAGTTCAATCGTTTTTGCGTCTGCAGGGTCTCTCACTTGCCCAATCTTTGAGAAGTTTTCTTCAAAAAGAGCGATGTCCTTCTTCACCCGTGCTTCCATTTTTTCTTTCTCATCCACCTTATTTCGCATTTTTTTCGTTGCAATTTTGCCTCTCACATCTCTCGCTTTCTCGCTGCACGCAAGGATTCAAGCATGACGCAGAGACCGTGAATGACAGAGATTCCATGCTCTTCGCAGAATTTTATCGCTTCTTCGCTCTCCGCACCGGGCTGCATCCATATTTTTTTGATGCCGAGGCGGTGAGCCTCACGCACAATTTGCTCTGTTACCGCTGGAGGAACAACGATGTCAACGACATCAGGCTTCTCAGGCAGCTCGCTCAAGGATGCGTAGCAACGCTCACCCTCAATCTCCTCGTGGTTCGGATTCACCGCATACACCTTGTAGCCCGCCTCCTTCAGGCTCTTGAAAATCTTGTAGCCGTATTTCTCTCGCTTCGGCGTCGCACCGACTACCGCAAACACATGCGAAGGTCGCAAAAATTCCTCAAGCAGTGATTCTCGCCTTCTACTCTTCTCCCACTCTTGCTGCTGCTCATGCATCTCTTCTTCTGACATTACCATTCCTTACCATCCCCTCAAAATCCGCAAAAGATGCACACTTACCTTTCAATTTCTCCACATCCACATACTTCGCAATCTCCCCTCCAAATTTCGTCAAGTATTTCTCACACGCTTCTTCAAATAATTCCTCCAAATATTCCTTTGCGTCGTGTATGCTTTCAGGATTCGGAACTGCTCTCACATTTTTCCCCAAGCGTTTTGAAATTGCATTTTCGTCTACGAGGAGCCAAGATTCTAACTCGTCAAGCATATTTATTTTACACGCTGAAACATAAATTTTCTCTCCCGATTAGTGCGTGTCCGCACATCCGACTAACTTAAGCCTACTCAAACCTCTTCTTTGGAATCTCTCCCAGCGCACCCCTTTGTCGCCCCTTTCTTCTACTCTTCTACCACACCTTCCTCTAAAATCTTGAGGCATCTCTTTATTTCCCTCAACTCCTCTCCCGTGATTCCGTAGAGCTCGGCAACTTTCTCGTCTATCTCCTCCTCTATTTCAGCCAAATCCGCTTTCAGGTCTTCTCTATTCCCCTCGTAAATTTCCCTCGCTATTTCATGCGCTCGCTTTGAAAGCCTTGCAAGCTCCCTGTGAATTTCATTTTTTGCGTCAAATTTTGAAATTCTCACCCTGCCGAGTATATGCGTTGAAATCTCTGTCTCAATCACATAAGATGCTACGAATAACCGAATCACTGATGAGTTTAAAACTGCAGAAAGATAATAAGCCTCATCCTCACTCTTTAAAGGAACTAACATTAATTTCTCATTCGGAATAACTGTCTTCATTTCAGAGTCCCCATTAAACGGCTTAATTACTGCTGTTGAAAAATCAGCTTTTCCCGATATTTTCCCTGAAATGTATTTCCAAACAACTCTGTAAGGGTAAAAGGAATATTTCCCGATGGCGTAAACGGCGTAGAAAGGGTTATCTTTACCCCATAACTTGTGAATAGAGCGGTCTTCCAATTCCTTCTTGAATTTAAAGAGATAACTGTAAGTTTTAGGATATTTTGATTTAATTTCGTTTTCGGGAATAGGTTTTCCCGTTTCTGGGTTGTGCGGAACAATAATCCATCTGAAATCTCTCTCAACATACCATTTCTTCACATTTCTTCCTCTCACGAGTGGGTAAACTAATTCCTTCTCAATAGTTTCTTCAACCGTTTTCACTTTCTTTTTCTGACCTGCCAGCTCGGAATTTCTGATTAAAAGCGAGTCATCGGGCATTTCTTCCAAAACCTCAACCCAATAAACTTGGTTTAATCCTGTGTAAACGCCTGCGTAAGCCCTGTATTCACTTTCACCCAGCACTTTTTTAATGCCTTCGTAAGCCTTTTCGGTGATTTGCATCCATGGACTTTCATACTTCTCCCTCTCAACAGGCAGAAAGGCAATTTCAAATCTTCTCGTAATAGCCTTGACCTCGTTCAATTTCAGTTCTGTGCTTATTCCTCCACTTCTCGGATTATACCAGACAACGCAAGGTATCGGAAATTCTGTTTTTCCCTCTCTTTCTTTCGCAACGACAATCATCGCAGTCCTGTTAACAGCACCTTCAAACGGGTAAAGCGTCACCAAATCGTGAATTTTAAGCACTTTGCATGCGACTCCTCTATTCTTCCCGTTGGCACCTTTAGCGATGAATTCCCTGAATCCCGCACCTGCCTGTGTCTTAAACAGCGTGAAAGGGACGAGGAATGCCAATTTACCGCCATCCTTCACATATTTGTCAAGCGACCTTGCGACGAAAAGCGCTGCGATTTCCCTCTTGACCCTCCCCATTCCCTTTCCTTTACCCTTAAGCAGTCCATATTGTTCCCACAAACTCTTTGACCTCTTCCTGTAATCTTCAGGCAAACTCTCCCAGTTTATCCACGGCGGATTCCCAATAACATATACGAATTCACCTTTCAGCAGCGGAGCGAACGCATTTCTGATAATTGAAGTCCATATTTTGTTCTTTTTAGCCTTCTCAAGTTCATAAAAGGTGGCATAAAGGCTCTCAATCAAGTGCAAATCCTCATTAAAACCCCGTTCTTTAAGATATTGAATGAATTGTGGTGGCGAGTAATCGTATTTAATTCTGTCTTCAATGTGGAACAGCAGTTCGCCGAGCGTGCCTTTGTCAACGACATCTTTCGGTATCTCAAACTTTCCGACTGATGTCTTGATGACATATGTGGTTCCGGTTATTGTCGTGTTCGTCTCAACGAGCAGTGCATCCGCAAGGTAAACAGGAATCTCAACATGTCTCGTGTAACTGAGCACATCTGCGATTGCGAGCAGGTAATTCGTTCTCGCCGCAAGCACAGCAAGCGGGTTCAGGTCGTAGCCAACGATGTTTTTGAGCACATAATCGCCCAAAACATCCTTCAAATAATGCTTTTCAGCATACTCCTTCAATCTTTTAATCGCCGAAACGAGAAAAGTGCCTGAACCGCATGCGGGGTCAAGTAGTTTGAGCTGAAGAGGAGCGGTTGGGTCTTCTTTCTGCCTCGCAATCTCCTCAAAATGCTCAATTGTGAAGCCCACTTCATCCAAAACAAGCTCAGCAAGCCAGTCAGGCGTGTAAAACTCGCCCAAATCATGCCTCACCTTCCTCGGAACTAAGTGTTGATACAACCTTTTGAGCATGTCCTTCGCATATTCAGGCTCAAGAACAGGCGTTGCAGGCTCATAATCCGATAATTTCTTCGCAATTTCGGATATGACTTCCGCAATATCTTCATCAAATTCATCAAGATACCATGAGAAGTAATCGCCCTCAACGAAGTTTTTGATATTGAGTATTCTTCTGAATGTCCCTCCACTCTCCAAATCCTCTAATGCCTCCATTAATGCGCTTAAACCTCGCATGTGCGCATCTTCCAGCTCCAAAACATACGATTTCAGCCACTTACCCGTTCCGAAGAGATAAGTTATCTCTGCGGCAAGCAGCTTCATGAGCAACGCATAATATGTGTGAATTGCGAAAAGCAACGCATCCTTATCTGCCAAATTATACGCCTTTTCTAACCCCTTGAGTTTATCAGGACTGTAAGCGCAGACCCGAGAGAAGAGACGCTTCCAATCTTCAAACAACACATTGACCTTCTCGCTCCTTGAATTCAAAATTTTCATGTAAAAAGTTCTGACTGCTCGCTTTGCAACTCCGCTCTCAGGACCGAAATCCTCAAGCAATTCATCAACAGCAAGTTTTTTCCTCCTCAGACCTCTTATAGCCTCTATTAACCTGATTATAGTCTCTCTGCTGATGTCATAAGGTCCTCTTAGAACCCAATTTTTTGCATGCTCATCATATCTGACAAAAGCAATCTTATCTGAAATAATTACACCTAAGAACTTCTTGAAATTTCCTTCATATCCCGCCTCCTTTTTTATGTATCCGATGAGCTGCTCTTTCGCCTTCGCAATATCTCTTTCAGTTGAAAGTTTGCCCGGAACCTTGTATTCTATAATGAGATGCCCATATAAAGCATCCGCTCTACCGCCTGAAATGAATGTGTATTCATACTTCGCAAGTGGAATATCTTCAAGTTTTGAAACAACTTCATTCTCTATAATACTTGATACTCTTATCCGAAGTTCCTCTTCATTTCTTGCAGTTAATGCAGCCTGCTTTATTCCCGCCAAAACTTTATCAACATCAATCTGCATTTCTTCGCCCTCCTCCCCCCTGTCCCTTCATTTGATTACGATGCTTTCCACGCTTAAGCTTTCGTCTGCTCGCAATCTTTCCTTCGCATTTGTGATTTCTCTCCTATTTTATTTTCTCCTTCTTATTCACATCATTATAAAATGAATGCGGAGCAGTGCGAGGAAGAACTGACGATTTGGTGGGACGAAGAGGCGGAATGCGTTAAGATGATTGACCAGACGCTCTTACCTCGTGAGTTCAAAGTGATTGAATGCAGGACGCTTTCTGCGTTGAAGGAAGCGATTCTTAAGATGCGAGTGCGAGGTGCGCCAGCTCTTGCGGTAGCGGGTGCTTTCGGCGTTGTCCTTGCGTGCAAGGAAATTGCAGCATCTTCGCAGTCGCAGGAAGCGTTGAAAAGGGCGGTTGCGGAGATTGCTAATTTGAGACCGACGGCGGTAAATCTCTCCTACGGCGTTCAGCGTGCTTTCTCGGCTGCGTTGCGAGGCGGAAATGCGGAGGAGATGTGTGCGGAGGCGTTGAAAGAAGCGAAGAAAATGATTGCGGAGGACTTAGAAGTGAATAAGAAAATCGGCGAGAACGGTGCGAAACTGCTCAAAGATGGAGATGTTGTGCTTACGCACTGCAACGCAGGAAGGCTCGCATGCGTCGGTTGGGGGACTGCTCTCGGCATCATCCGCACTGCTGTGCTGAAGCAAGGGAAACGCATTCATGTGTTCGCATGCGAGACGAGACCGCTGAACCAAGGCTCAAGGCTCACCGCTTGGGAACTTCTCAAGGACGGAATACCTGTAACGCTCATCGCTGACAGCGCATCAGCAAAACTTATGCGAGATGGTGTCGTTGATTGCGTTCTTGTCGGTGCAGATAGGGTCGTTAAAGACGGGGTTTTCAACAAAATAGGCACTTACATGCATGCAGTCATCGCAAAAGAGCATTCAATTCCCTTCTATGTTGCTGCTCCTCTCTCTTCTTTTGACCTTCGTAGGAGCGAGAAGGATGTGAAAGTTGAGGAAAGAGGGAAAGAGGAACTTATTTTCGTTGGCAGAGAGCAGATTGCACCTCTGAATGTTGATGTCAGGAATCCTGCGTTTGACTTCACGCCCCTTCGCTTTGTCTCCGCTTTCGTCACCGAAAAAGGCGTTTTCCGCCCTGAAGACTTGGAAAATTTGGAGAAGAGCATTCAAAATGGCTCTCAAAACGGCTCAATCTCAGTATAAAACATTCGGAAGAGTTCTTCAGCCTTACGCATTTGCTCAGGATACATTCTTCGCAGGGCTTTCAGCAGGGCATCTCTGCTTTCTGCCACTAAACATGCACGCAAAATCGCCAAAACACGCTCTTTCACGGTGTCGCAACGCCATTTCGGCATCTCAACAGTGAGGCAGAAAGCATCCCTTCGGAACTCTTTGCGTAGAATGGGAGATATTGAGCCAATCAGTATGCCTCGCTCCAACTCAACAAACGGAGGGACGCCCTCAATTTCAAAACGCTTCGCAGATGTCAGCCTTGCAAGCGAGTGCATGCCGTAAGAATGAATTTCAAAGTAGAATCTCGGATGCAAAAAACGGACGAGCGAGAGAAGACGCCTTCCCGCTTCCATTCGGTAGTATTCCTCACGCAAAACGCTCACATGCTGA
>Ga0190313_1001947_pt1 | contig 10525 bp, 11 predicted proteins | sample 4870071011_MG_FD_169989 | JGI IMG/M metagenome (GOLD analysis project Ga0190313, IMG submission 169989) | Hydrothermal vent sediment bacterial communities from Southern Trench, Guaymas Basin, Mexico - 4870-07-10-11_MG | ecosystem: Environmental > Aquatic > Marine > Hydrothermal vents > Sediment ...
AAAACGGTTTCAATTAATCCGGGGAATAAAGCTGCTAAATATTATCTCAATAAATACAAACAGCATTAACAGTAAAGCCCGATTAAATTCAGGCGCTGTTTAAACTGTTTTGAGCTAATCAATATTATGAAAAAAAAATAAGGAGGTATTATGAAAAAAAACTCAGTTGTTAATATGGCGCTGGTTATTTTGTTTATTTTTCCTGCTATTGTTTATTCCGAAAGCTGGCAGGGCATTATTCAACAACAGACAAACGGTAGTGTTAACTGGGGCAACGGCGTTATCCAGGCAACCGGAATCGGTGTGCCTCCGGAACACTCTTTTGGCAAGCCGAATGCGCGTCCCATGGCGTTAAGGGCGGCGCGGCTTGTAGCTTATCGTAATCTTCTGGAAATTATACAGGGCGTCAGGATAGATTCAACCACACTCGTTAAAAATTTTGCCGTTGAAAACGATGTGGTCATGTCCAAGATTCAAGGCATGGTTAAAGGAGCACAGGTGGTAAAACGGGAATATTTGTCTGACGGCACAGTTGAAGTAACCGTTCAGATGAATCTTCAGGGTGGCTTTTCCCAGCTTGTTTTGCCCGGGGATATAAAACCTGTAGATACTATTATTCCCATGACTCCGCCTGCCGCACCCTCTTTATCCGTATTCACAGGTCTGGTCGTTGATGCCAGGGGTTTGAACGTAAGACCTGCCATGTCTCCTAAAGTTTATGATGAAAGCGGGCAGGAAGTATACGGGTCGGCATTTGTCAGCCGTGAATATGCGGTTCAGCAGGGAATGAGCGGATATGCAAAGGATGTTGCATCTGCCATAAATAATTCAAGGGTAACCGATAATCCTGTGGTGGTAAAAGGCATAAAGACAAAGGGGCCTGGAAATTGCGATATAGTTATCAGTAATGCTGACGCTTCAAAACTCAGAAGCGCTGCAGAACATCTTTCTTTTATGAAACAGTGCAGGGTGATGATGGTTGTTGATTAGCTGTCTGCTCCAAAGCGGTCAAATTAAAAAATATTATAATATTTATATGTTAAGGAGGCAATATGTATTCCAGAAAAATATTTTTAACTCTTGCAGTTATATGCATCCTTTTTTTGTTTTCCTGCGGTCCAAAACCGGTGGCGCCCAAGGCTGAGCTTGATACTCCGGGGCATCACGTTAAAAACGGTATGAAGCTGCTTAAGTCAGGCAAGATTGATAATGCTTTAAGCGAGTTTGAAAGGGCTAAAGCGCTTGACCCTGAATATTCTCCTGCTTTTGTGGGTATAGGTCTTGTAAATGGCTGTAAAGGATCTTTTGAAAACGGTCTGGATGCAATGAAAACAGCAGCAAAATATGCCAAAGGCAATGAACAGGAATTTTTAGTCAATACAGGCTATATGCGTCTTTATATAATGGGAAAAGAAAAAATTGACAGGGACTGGCTTGAGCTGGTTGAGAAAAGATTCAAAAAAGCACATAATATTTATCCTGATTTGCCGGAGCCATACTATTATATGGGAGTTGCCTATAAGATGTCATACAGGTTTCACGAGTCGGCAAAGATGTTTGAAGGGGTTCTGGAAATTGGTAATGGTTTCATGGAAGAGGCAGACAGAGAGTATGAGATAGTTCAGAAAATTGAAAGAGCAATGCCCGGTTCAATTAACGGCAAAAAGATCGCTCTTTTAAAGAAAATAAGCCGCGGGGATGTCGCTGCCCTTTTTATCGAGGAATTAAGAGTTGATGAACTTTTTAAAAACAGAACACCCAAAAAATTTGATACCTCATTTAAAAGCCCGGAAAAAGCATTTGTTACAGGTGAATATGTAAAAATTCCTCCTGCAACAGATATCGCCGATCATGTGTTAAAGGTTGATATAGAGGCTGTAATTGAAGTAGGGATTAAAGGGCTTCAGCCTTTCCCTGACCATACGTTTAAACCGTATAAGGATATTACACGCGCTGAATATGCAATGATGATGGAAGATCTACTTATAAAGATTACAGGGGTTGATCAGCTTGCAACGAGATTTATAGGAAGCGTATCTCCTTTTCCTGATTTAAGAAATGACCTTCCTTATTTCAACGCAGTGATGATCTGTACAACCCGCGGTATAATGGTGGCGGATTTTTCTTCAGGTGAATTTAATGCAATGGGAACCGTTTCCGGAGCGGATGCGCTGCTTGGGATCCGTCAGCTTAAAATTCAGCTTGGCAAATTTTGATGGCGTCGTAAAAATGGAGCAATATAAATGAAACCTTTAAGCATATTAATAGCCTTTTTTTTACTGGGTTTGTCTCCTTTTTCTGCACTTTGTGGCAGTAAAGCTATTATAATTGATCTTAAAGATGGGAATGCCAAAGTTACCCTTCTTAAAGGAAAGGCTTATCTCGTTAAAAAGGATATGGAGAGGATTCGTGCCATTGTGCCTGGCGATTTATTGTCCAGGGGCTCTTTTGTTTCCACGGATAAGGGTTCGAGGATTGAATTAAAGATGCCGGATTCGAGTTCTTTGCGTTTTGATGAATTAACCACATTTGAACTGGTATCTACAGGCATTGATAAAAAGAAAAAAAAGCGGGATATAAGGGTAAACCTTATTTTGGGTAAAGCCTGGGCTAACGTGTCCAGATTTTTTAAGGTAAGGGGAAGTTTTTCTATCTCCACAAAAACTGCCGTTGCAGGTGTGCGCGGCACTCTTTACAGAATGAACGTAAATAAAGACGACTCTGTTATTATAAAGGTTTACGGAGGAGAGGTTATGGTTAACAGCCAAAACACTGCTGATTCATTTGCAGGTTTGCTGCCGGAAACCGTAAGGGCTGCCAGACCCTATGCCGTTTCAGGCCCTCATCCCGTGAGCATTGAGGAATGGACATATATTATAAGTTCAATGCAGCAGATTGTTGTTTATCCTGACGGAACAGTGACAAAGCCTTTTAATTTTTTTGAAGAGGAAGATCTAAACGAATGGGTTAAATGGAACAGGGAGATGGATAAGAACAAAATGGCATTGTAAAAAAATTTCCATATACTGCCCACTTGATAACTGTTTTGCAGTTTTTATTTCAAATTCAGCAATCTTATTGACATCATAAATCATGATGTATTATAGTTTAGACAGTCTAGCTTGGAATCATAACAATAACGATTAGGTGTCATCATGATTGAAAACTATTGGCAACTTCAGGATGCAAAAAATAAATTCAGCAAACTTGTTGAGACAGCCCAACAAAAAGGTCCTCAAATTGTGACCAAACATGGTAAAAAAGCGGTTGTTATTCTTTCAATTAACGAATACAAGCGACTGACAAAACCTAAAACAAATTTGGTTCATTTTTTTAAAAACTCCCCCCTTGCAGAGGAAAAAATTGACCTATCGAGAAACAAAGATTTTTCAAGGGATATCGACTTATGAATTACTTGTTGGACACATGCGTTATCTCGGAATTAATCAAAAAATACCCTGATTCCAAAGTGATTCAATGGATATCCGATATTGAAGAAGCACATTTATTTATCAGTGTCCTTACGATGGGTGAACTACACAAAGGAATAGAGAAGTTGACGGAGAGTAAAAAAAAGAACAAGCTCCACAAATGGGTCACTTATGATATGAAAAAAAGATTTCAAAACAAAATAATTGATTTCGATCTTCACACCGCAACCATTTGGGGTAAAATTCAGGCAAAATCAGAAATGTCAGGACAGAAACTGCCCGCTATTGATTCTCTTATAGCTGCCACAGGGATATCACATGACCTTATTGTGGTAACAAGAAACACGAAGGATATGGAAAATAGTGGAGTAGACTTGCTTAATCCCTGGGCAATTAAATAATTCCCATATTTTGCAATTGCTTGATAAAAATATGTCTGTGTTGAATGCAGAAAGTGGTCAACAAAACGCTGTAAGGGACACAAAAAATTGAAAGCATGAAATAAAACAATATTCAGATTTTCGTGATAATTTTTTCCTCAAACTTGTCCGGGTCAGGTTTTATTTTTTACGAGTTTATCAATAATTGAGACCTTTGGAAAACTTTTCATTTCGCAAAGGTCTCAAAATATGAACCTGTTTTTAAGCGAGTCCTAAGTTCCCATTGTCCAGGAAGAGAGGTATTTTTTCTGCTCAGCAGTCAGTTCGTCTATTTCCATGTCCATGCTCGCAAGTTTTTCTTTGGCAATCTGTTTGTCGATATTTTCCGGCACAGGATAGACATCATTTTTAAGAGGCTCTTTCAAATTTACCATGTATTCGATGCTGAGAGCCTGATTGGCAAAGCTCATATCCATTACGCTTGAAGGGTGACCTTCTGCTGCTGCAAGATTTATAAGCCTGCCTTCACCAAGTATATTTATGCGTCTGCCGTCTTCCAGTTTGTATTCTTCAACAAAGGGGCGTATAGTTCTTGTTGATTTTGTAATGGTCTTAAGCCCTTCAATTTCCAGCTCTACATTAAAATGCCCTGAGTTCGCTACTATAGCGCCGTCTTTCATTGCTGCAAAGTGCTCTTTGCGTATAACATTGATATTTCCTGTGACTGTACAGAAAAAATCGCCTGTTTCAGCAGCTTTTTTTATGGGCATAACGGAAAAACCTTCCATTACAGCCTCAAGAGCTGCAACAGGCTCAACCTCGGTTACAATAACATGTGCTCCCATGCCGCGGGCTCTCATTGCAAGCCCCTTGCCGCACCATCCATATCCGCACACAACAAAATTGCTTCCTGCAATTAACCTGTTTGTGGCTCGTATAATTCCGTCAATTGTACTCTGGCCGGTGCCGTATCTGTTGTCGAAAAAATGTTTTGTCTGTGCGTCATTTACTGCAACAATAGGGTATTTTAAAACATTATCATTTGCCATGCTCTTTAGGCGGATAATTCCGGTTGTGGTTTCTTCAGTGCCGCCAAGAATACCGTCAATAAGTTCGGTTCGCTGGGAATGAATCGTTGAAACAAGATCTGCGCCGTCATCCATCGTGTAATTGGGTTTTATGTCAAGAACCGAATTTAAATGTTTGTAATATGTTTCATTGTCTTCGCCTTTAATTGCATGCACTTCAATTTTGTCATTTTCAACCAGGGAAGCTGCAACGTCATCCTGTGTGCTTAAAGGGTTTGAGGCGCACAGGGAAACTTGTGCTCCGCCTGCTTTTAAAGTCTGCATTAAGGAAGCGGTTTCTGTTGTTACATGAAGACACCCGGCTACGCGCACCCCTTTAAGAGGCTTATCCTTTTCAAATCTTTCTTTAATCCGGTTCAGTACCGGCATGTTCTGATTTGCCCATTCAATTCTAAGAGAACCTTCTTTTGCAAGTTTTATGTTTTTAATGTCATATTCCACTTTATACATGTCTCCTTTAGTAACTTTTCAAAAAGTTTCGATAAATGCTTCGCCATGCCAATTTTCTGTTTTTAATATTTACAGACCTGCCATTTCCCTTATAATATCAGCCTTATTTGTTTTTTCCCAGGTAAAATCCGGTTCATTACGTCCAAAGTGACCATAAGCGGAAGTTTTGCTGTATATGGGACGCAGGAGATCAAGATATTCTATTATGGCTGCCGGTCTTAAATCAAAAACCTCTCTAATAATTTCTCTGGCCTTTTTTTCCTCTATAACTCCGGTGCCTCTTAAATCAGCCATAACTGAAACCGGTTCTGCAACTCCTATTGCATAGGCAAGCTGAACTCTGCATCTTTTTGCAATACCTGCTGCAATTAAATTTTTAGCTATATGTCTTGCCATATATGATGCGCTCCGGTCAACCTTTGAAGGGTCTTTTCCTGAAAAGCATCCCCCACCGTGAGCGCCCTGTCCACCGTAGGTATCAACAATAATTTTTCTTCCTGTAAGCCCGCAGTCTCCCATTGGTCCGCCAATAATAAATTGTCCTGTGGCATTAATTAAAAACTTTGTGTCATCATCGATCAGGTTATCAGGTATTACTTTTTTAATTACCTCTTCTATAATTGCATCTTTTAAATCTGCATATTTAACATGCGGGTTATGCTGGGCAGCTATTACTACCGTGTCAATACGTTTAGGAATTCTATCCACATACTCAACGCTGACCTGCGCTTTTCCGTCAGGTCTTAAAAAATCAATAGTCTTGTCTTTCCTGACTGTTGATAGACGTCTGCATAGTTTATGCGCAAAAGTAATGGGTGTGGGCATTAATTCAGGGGTCTCGTCTACGGCAAAACCGAACATCAGCCCCTGATCCCCTGCACCCTGTTCATCATACATTCCCTCATTAATATTTACCCCCTGGGCAATGTCAGGCGATTGATGGTCTATGCTGGTTATTACCGAACATGTCTTCCAGTCAAACCCCATGTCCGATGAATTATAACCTATATTTTTTATAGTATCCCTGACTATCTGGGGAATATCAACGTAGCAGTTCGTTGTTATTTCACCGGCAATAAAAGCAAGCCCCGTTGTAACTAAAGTCTCACATGCAACTCTGCATTTTTTATCCTTTTCAATAATTGCATCAAGAATCGAATCTGAAATAGCATCTGCAACCTTGTCAGGATGTCCCTCGGTAACAGATTCAGAAGTAAATAAAATTTTATCCCTGTTCATAGAACATCTCCTTATATGTTATTCTTGCCCGGAATTATTATCATGTTGTCTATCAGCCTTGTTTTTCCTATCTTTACTGCCATGGCGAATAGAGCCGGCCTGTTTATTACTTTTATCTCCTCGAGTGTTTCAGGGTTACATATTATAAGATAATCAATATCCGTATCAGGCATGGAATTGATTATATCCGAGGAAGCGTCTATTATTTTTTTTGCATCACTTACCCCTTTTGCAAGCATTATTTGCGCATTTTTCAATGAATCATAAATGGAAAGTGCGGATTTGCGTTGACTGGGGTTAAGATAAGTATTCCTTGAACTCATTGCAAGCCCATCGGTTTCTCTTACAGTGGGAACGCCGATTATTTCAACATCAAGATTCAGATCTTTTACCATTCTGCGTATTACTGCAAGCTGCTGGAAATCTTTTTGACCGAAGAGGGCATAATCCGGTTTGACTATGTTAAACAGCTTTGTGACAACTGTGGCAACTCCCTGGAAATGTCCGGGTCTTGTGATGCCGCAAAGATGATTGGGCAGATTTTCCAACTGCACACTGGTTTGAAACCCTTCCGTATAGAGATCCCCTGCGCTTGGGGTGAAAATTATATCAACCCCCTCTTTTTCCAGAACATTAATGTCTTGCTCCATGTTTCTTGGGTATGATTCAAAATCCTCATTGGGACCAAACTGGGTTGGATTAACAAATATGCTTACTACAACTCTGTCTCCATGCTTAAAGCCCTCCTTCACAAGAGCAAGATGCCCCTTATGAAGAAAACCCATGGTGGGAACAAATGCTGTTTTTTGCCGGGCACATGCCATGCGGTTTGCATATTCCTGCATATTTTTTGGTGCAGTAATAATTTTCATATAGAGTATTAGAGTTCAAACCTGCCCTGGCTGAGGGGCAGGCAGGAAAGACGAATAAAAGGATTTATTTTTTGGCTGTCTCCATGGCCTCTTTTAGATCAAGGGAACCGCTGTAAAGAGCTTTGCCTGTAATAACACCTATAACACCGACTTCTTGCAGCGGCAGAAGATTTTTTATATCTTCTATGGTTGAAACTCCACCTGATGCAACCACTGGTATGGAAACGGATTCGGCAAGTTTTTTGGTTTCTTCAATATTTGGGCCGGTCTCCATGCCGTCTCTGTGAATATCAGTAAAATTTATGGCAGCCACACCACAATCCTCAAACTGTTTAGCAAGATCTACAGCTTTTACCCCTGTTGTTTCAGTCCAACCCTCTATTGCCGCCATGCCATTTCTTGCGTCTATGCCGACGATTATTTTTCCTGGAAAAGCCTTGCATGCATTTTTTACGAGGTTCGGGTTTCTTATGGCCTCTGTGCCGATAATTACCTTTTTTACACCAAGGTCGATGAACATCTTGATTGTATCTTCGTTACGGATGCCGCCTCCAACCTGGATGTCTGCTTTGACACTGTTTATAATCTTTTTTATGGTGTCTAAATTTTTTGGTTTTTTTCCCACTGCCCCATCAAGATCAACAATATGGATGAGCCTGGCGCCTTCTTTTTCCCATCTGAGAGCCATGGAAGCAGGGTCGTTTGAAAAAATCGTTTCTTTGTTCATATGCCCCTGTACAAGACGCACACATTTTCCGTTTTTTATATCAACCGCAGGTATTATGATCATAATTTAACAAACCTTTACTTATAAAACACCCTTTGATGAATGAACCCCCGATACTCTTTTATCAAATGATAGAGCCTGGTCAAGCGCTATTCCGGTTGCTTTAAAAACAGACTCAAGTATATGGTGCATATTCTCTCCATAGAAAAGATTAATATGCAGATTCATGCCACCTTTATTTGCAAATGCCCTGAAAAACTCTTTGGCGAGTAAAATATCAAAATCACCTTGCTGCCCCGTGGCACAGGAAACATTATAAACCAGAAATGGACGTTTTGACATATCAATTGTAACCGATGAAAGGGCATCATCCATGGGCAAAACAGTATGCCCATACCTTTTAATGCCTTTTCTTTCTGTAAGGGCATTATCAACTGCCTCCCCAAGTACAAGGCCGATATCCTCCACAGTGTGGTGAAAATCTACCTCTATATCTCCCTTTGCGACAATATTAAGATCAAAAAAACCATGAACTGCAAAGAGTGAAAGCATATGATCGAAAAAAGGTATCTGAGTTGATATTTCATGCTTTCCGCTTCCGTCCAAATTAAGTTTAAGAAAAATATCCGTCTCTTTTGTCTTGCGATTAATTTCTGCAATTCGTTCCATATAAGATATCCTTTAATATCCGAATTATTAATGCTTAAAGCTCCTTTGACCCGTATAAACCATGGTAGCGCCGCTTTTATTGCACGCTTCAATGGACTGATAGTCATTTGAAGAACCGCCGGGCTGTATCACAGATGAAACACCCTCTTTAAGACCCACGTCAACTCCGTCTCTGAAGGGGAAGAATGCATCGCTTATCATTGCCGCTCCTGTGAGCCCTCCCTTTTCTTTGGCTACTGCAACGTCAATCTCATCTTTCATATCCTGATCCTTAAGCTCATTATAGCCTATGCCGTGCCTTTCAAAAGAGTACCTGTCGGCAAGCTTTTTATACGCCTTGTCTCTCGCTATTTCAGCAACTCCCACCCTGTCCTGTTCCCCTGTTCCTATTCCCACTGTAACCTGATCTTTGACATAAATTACAGAATTGGATGTGATTCCCGATTCAACAAGCCAGCCAAAGAGCAAATCTTTATACTCCTCTTCACTGGGTTTGCGTATAATTTTAAAATTTTTTCCCTTGTATTCACATTCAGCAAGCTTGAGATCGTTTTTTGTCTGCGTTTTGGGAACAAAAGACCATTGAGCAATTATCCCCCCGTCTATAAGGCTTTTAAATTCAATAAATCTCTTGCCGATAAAGTTGTGGAGTTTATAAATATTTCCTATTCTGATAACCCTTAGATTTTTCTTTTTTGCAAAAATATCCATAACCCCTTCTTCAAAATCAGGAGCCACAACAACTTCAGCATACTGGCGGCAGATCAATTCTGCCGTTGCCTTGTCCACCGCTCTGTTAAGTGCAATACAGCCGCCAAAAGCAGCAATCCTGTCAGCCACATAAGCCTTACTGTATGCATCTTCAATTGAATCCGACAATGCAGCGCCGCATGGATTGTTGTGCTTTACAATAACGGCCGCAGGGCTGTCTTCAAAATATCTTAAGATGTTTAAAGCATTATCTGTATCTGTGAGATTGGTTTTGCCTGGATGTTTTCCTGACTGCATGAGCTCTATATCCGAAGCAAGATACTGCCCCGGCTGTATGGTTTCGGTTTCTCCGAGTATCAGATTGCCGTTTTTCAACCTGTAAAGAGCAGCTTCCTGGCCTGGATTTTCACCATACCGTAGTCCTTTTTTAATATCATCTATTGTCCAGACAACCTTTTCGTAAAAAAGTGTCTGTCTCTTGCCGGCCTCAACAAAACTGATCTCCATATCAGGAGGAAAGTGGTCATCCATTATCGTTCTATACATCTTTTTAAGATCTTCAGTCATTGTTTATCTCCTTGTAGCATGAACCTATATCAGTAAAAGACCTGGACCTGAGATAATCCGCAATATTTCTGTCATATCCGGCTGTGTGTTCAAATGCTTTTTGGGCTAAGGCAAAACGGAGTTTAAGCGAAATTCTGCCATTATCAGCTTTCATTGCGTCAGTAATCTTTTCATAATCCAAAGGGTCAACAACAGAGGCAACCCTTAAAAAGTTTTTTGCAGCAGCTCTTATCATACATGGACCGCCTATATCAATATTGCCCCTGGCCTCTTCAGGAGTTACACCCGCACGTTTTACGGTTTGTTCAAAAGGATAGAGATTAACCACCACCATGTCTATTGGAAAAGCGCCGGTTCTTTTTAAATCTTCCATATGACAGCTGTTATACTT
>Ga0190313_1001948_pt1 | contig 10518 bp, 22 predicted proteins | sample 4870071011_MG_FD_169989 | JGI IMG/M metagenome (GOLD analysis project Ga0190313, IMG submission 169989) | Hydrothermal vent sediment bacterial communities from Southern Trench, Guaymas Basin, Mexico - 4870-07-10-11_MG | ecosystem: Environmental > Aquatic > Marine > Hydrothermal vents > Sediment ...
CCGAGTAGCAACCTCTCTCAACAAAATCATATTTCCCCTGTAACAACTGCTTTAGTTCTCTCAGATTTACTTTTTCGTAAACACCTTTTACCCATACATGGCATTCTCCATCTCCCTGTACGCTTACTGATGCCATTTCCCCTCGCTTTATATTCCTTTCATACTTTTGGATATCTACTTTAGGTTGTCTTTCTAACCAGCGGTAGAGTCTCATAATTTTTTCCAACCACATAGGAAAAAAAAGAGAAGCAAAATTTATAAAATTATTTCTTCAAGGATGGAATCTACAATTTTCTCCAACTCCTCAAACCCGATCATAGGAAAAAACAAAGCCAATTAAGGAGTGGAGTTGAGGTAATTCTGCACCACCTGCAAACTCTGGTTCAATAGCTGATCGTATGCTTGCATTGTCGAATTTGCAACATGCGTATTGCTAGGGTTCTTCAGTATTAAGCAAATCGCTATCGTCGCTATCAGCAGATTCAATATCGTTATTAGAAGGTATTCTAGGGCAACCTGACCCTTCCTCATCATAGGAAAAAAATTAGAAAACAATTTACTTAAACTTTTGAGATATTTCCTTTATTTTATCAATAGCATTATGCAAGTATTTTCCTTTTAGCTTGATCCAATGCTTCTCTGCTTTTTTTCCTTTCACTATGGAAATACCTCCATAGCTGTACTTTAGATAACCCAATTTATGTAGCTTTTTGCAAAAGGATATATGTTGCTCCAGTGTCCAATTCACTCCAAGTTTTCTGTTTAATTGCTTATAAATATGCTCAAGGGGGACTTCTGGCAATGTTGATAGTAAATCAAAATCCCAATTTATTCTGCTGAATCTCTCCACGAATATTTCTACTAAAGCTTCCAAATATTTCCCTCTCATAGGAAAAAAATAGATCAGAGAATTACAATAGCATTTATTCTGAACCTATCTAGGTCTGCATTAACGAGCTTTGCATAGTCGCTTATGATATCTGCAATATAGAGATTATTTGTAGTTAGCTGTATTTGCTTATCCTTCTTTTTTATGGAAACCCTGTATTTGTAGGATCTATTTTTGTACACACTTACCTTTATCTTGTCATCAATATCGAAGCTAAAGTATATGCCACAAGCACTAGCTCTCAGTAAAGACATTAGCAGATTACCAACTACCTTCTCTTTTCTAAAGTCTTCGCTTGTTAACGCTTTCTCGCAAAATTCCAATTCAAGCACTGGTCTATTGTAGAATTCTTTTTCTAGCAAAATGGAAATCCACGCTTTTTCAAGAGCTTCTTGCTTTAATAATATAAAGTTTATGATATTCAGTATTCTTGCCTGAAGTTCATCCGTAAAGTAGTTCACTAACTCATTGCTATTCGTGAGAATCTCTTCAAGATTTTCGGTAAGATACTTAATAACCTCGCTGTAGATAAGCACATCTCTTGCCCCAAGCTTTCTTTTCAACTCTTTAGCAACTTTAAATGCTAGTATGGATGAATACTCCGCTACGATTACCTTATATTCCTTTAAGAGCTTTTTGAACTTCCTTTCTCTTTCTGACACGATTTCGGTACTTATTATTTTTAGCTCATCCGCTTTCTCAAGCACTTTCTGATAGGCTTTCTTGTCTCTAATGAAATGCTCCACTATGTAATTTTCTGCACATAGTTTAAAGAAAGCAACAGCGTTTTTCTTTATGAAATCGAGATTCACTTGCTTTTCATCGACATCTTTGTCGAACACCGCAAAAGCGACATCTACACCATCTTCGTCATGGATACAACTGGTTATTACTGTGTAGTTGTCTACTTTAAACTTGCATGTTGATCTGTAGTCTTCCTTGTTGTATCTCAATTCCTTTAAATCTTTATCAAGTCTTTTGATCCTCATAGGAAAAAAAATAGAGATTAGCTGGGAAGATGGTATGTAGCACCACCCATAGCAAGAGGATCGTTTGGGTCTTTTAGTTTGTCCATGCAACATTCTTCGCAACAAAGATATACTTTTAGTCTTTCTTTGTCAATTCTTTCAAAGCCCACTTTAAAACCTTCCTTTTCAAGCTCTCTGGCAAGCATATTGGCAATCGCTATACCTTCAGGCACTGCAAAGACTAAAAACCCTTCCTTCTTGATTTGTTTTTTTAGCTTTTCCATCATAGGAAAAAATAGATCGAGGAATTTACAAATCAAACTCAGGCAATTTATACTGCACATCTCTTCTACACTCACTACATTTTAGCTTGTACTCCCAACTTTCAGCATTCTTGTGCTTTGGAACAACTTTCCAGTATTCTGGAATATCCCAATTATCTAGCCCTAGCGAGAGGGAAGTACACTTACAATGTGCTATTATACCATCCTGACAACCAAAGAAAGCAACTTCATCAGCAATTTTGAATATTCTTGGTTTAGTATAGCCACCTCTAACATCACATCCGTTGTGTATCTGCAGAATTACATAAGGCTCTTCTTTTGGGGAGTATAGAGTAATTCCCTGTATTACTTGACTTAGATAGTTTTCCCAATTGTAGGAGTTCCAAGGACCGTATGCTTCCCAACCGCATTCCTCAAGCCTTACTGCAAACTCTTCCATAATATCAAGCCAAGAAAGCCTCTTATTCTCCTCTCTGTTAGCAAATCTTTCTAAAGATCTGTTTAATTTTATAGATGTTTTGTCAATGTCTAGTGTTCTGGTTAGAAAATGGAAGATGTTGATGTATATTTCCATGTCTCCATCCTTCCATACAGTAACATAGACCTCTGGTGTTTTTCTGAAATCCTCTATCTCTCTATTTCTCTCCCAGTGTCTTCCGTATGCTCCGCCAGAGTCTAATATGTGGACCCCTGTATTTTCTATGAGCATCTCATGAATAGCTCTTTCAATTGGCGTGTAGTCTTTAGGAAGTTCTGGTGAAGGATGTTCTCTTTCTGCTTTTTCTGTTAGAGCAAGACTGATCATGTCTGCTAGAAATCTTGTGACCGCTATGCTATCTGCACCACAATAGCACATTAGCCTTCCTATCTTTACTGGAGCTTCGCTAATTTTCTCTTTCACACATAACTCTTCTAAATCTTCGAAGATTTTATTTACCGCTTTCATAGGAAAAAATAAAATAGGAGTCATTCATTATGGACGAATAAATCCTCGAACAATTTTTCGACTAGTTTAAATGTTAAGTCTCTGAGAAAGGGGTCTGCAACATAGAGATCGTCTAGTATTTTGAAAAATGCTTTTTCTTTCTCCGACATTTTCACTTTCAATACCCTATAATCTTTGGAGAAGTAGTAGCACTGGTCTACTAGATCGACATCGTAAAGACACCAACCCTCTTCTAGAAATTGTTGCAGTCTCTTTAATCGTTTTGCATAATTTACTAACAACATAGGAAAAAATTAAGAGGAAAATTTTTTAGCTACAGTATCTAGCGTTTCTCCGTCCTCTAGTTTATAGTATTCTTCCCAAACACCAACCAATCCTTTTCGGTAAGGCTTGAAAGAATCGTCTATTGCTACTATAACTCCTTTTATTGGTCTCCCTAGTTCATCTTTGCATGTTATGATTTTATGGTTTATCTTATTTCTTCTTAAGTGCTTTAAATACTCCTCAAACGGTTCCCAGACAATCTTGATTATTCTCTCTCCTCTCCCTAGTCTTTCCTGTAGCTCTTCCTCGATCTCCTCTTCTTTCCACTTAGGAAAGACCCATGTATTTCCTTTCTTATCTACCCAAATATCCCTGATGCATATCCTCTCCATAGGAAAAAATAAGCAAGAGATTATTTAGATTTTTCTAGGATACCCTCAATACGCATCAATTCTAGTCTCTCTAATTCATAATCTTCAAACACTTTTTCATCGAATACCGCAAATTCCGCAATCACCGTACCTCTGGCAATCATTGTATTTCCATCGCTTGCAAACACTTCAAAAGGTGCTGAGCAAACTAAAAAGCCTTTACTGTATTCAGAAACCCAGCAACATGGTAATACTATTACATAGCAATCTTTCGGAAACTTATGTTGCTTGACTAAAGCATACTTTATGTTTTCCTCTAGTACTCTATCCATGCTTTCTATTGAGGTTTGTTCAAAGATATCGAAAAGCTCAAACTCCGTCATAGGAAAAAAAGAAAAATCTAATTCACAGCATCCTTAACCGCAGTCTCTAGTACTATATCTAAACAATGACTTAATCCTGCCTCAATTCCTTTGCTTGCCCTATAAAGCTCTTCCTCTGTTAGTTCTCTGCCTAGAATTCTCCTTGCTACTTCTTGCACATCATCCTCAGTTACTACAAACAAAATTCTCTTATCCTTCCACTCTCCACTAAAGATTTCACTTGCTTTTGCGAACATAGGAAAAAATAAAAAATCAGAAGAACTATTCAGAAAGCTTCTCCAGCAAGCTCTTAACTTTCATTGCGACTTTCTTTTCTACTGGCTTTAGATAAGAGAGCCTGCTTTCTATGTCCTTAATCCATCCTTTGCAGATTTCATCGAATTTCTCGAAAAATTCCTCAATTTCAGGTGCTTCCGAAATACTAGTAAAGATGTTTCCACTATACATGTGCCTGTACAATATTTTTATGTCGAGATCCCAGCTGTCATCGTCAAGTTCTGGTGTAATTATCAGTTCTATCTGAGACCACTCTTCTGAGAGCATATCGTATCTTTGTGTTTTCTCATTGTAGTTATACATTTTTGCAGATAGTATTCTGAATTTTGATTTTTCGGGGTTTGTCTTGTAATATTCGTAGCAGAATGACAAAGTACCCATGTCCTGTAGCTCCGCTTCTGAGAGACCTTCCTTAATCTTCTCCTTAAGGGCTTTGATGAAGTCTCTGTAGTGTTGCTTTATAGCATGCTCTGTTTTTACTAATTCCGCAACCTTTTGGGTCAGTTCTCCCATCATAGGAAAAAAATAAAAAATGAAAAGATATAAATTATTTGGACTTTGCTAGTTTTTCATCTAATTCTTTCGCCAGTTTCTCTTTTTCTTCCTCTTCTTTTAGAAATTCTTGAATTATCTCTTCAGCTTTCTTTATATACTTCTCTAGCCCTTCGGGATCTTTAGATTTTACAACAATGTAGTACCTAGTTCCTCTCCCTGTTGGTAGCAAGACATCCCCTGACTCTACATGAACAGGTATTCTTGCTTCTTTGAGTCTGTCTACTAAGATTTCTTTTTCTCTTGAAATTACTGTACTGTATACTGTGTGTTCAAACAAACCAGTTTCTCTATTGTAGCTCACCATAGGAAAAAATATAGAATTACACAAAAATAAAGTCTACAGGTTCTGCATCTTGGAGATATTTTGTTATCTCCTTATCTAACCACTTGTACACTTCGTCAAAGTCGCTGAATTCCATGTATAGAGAAGTATACTTCTCTTGTAGTTTGCTGTGTATCTCCCTTACTACAGACTCCTCAGCACTCGTTTTAACTAAGTAATAAAAGTATTCCTCGGTCTCTGGATCGTAGAACTGCATTAGGTATAGTTTTTTATCAGATTGCTCTTTTTTGATGAACGTATCTGCACTATTTTCGTTGATGAATTCCAGAATTTCTCTGATTTCCTGATATGCTCCTTTAGATATTGTTTTTCTAAAGGTTTTTCCTTCTATGTTGACCGTTAATTGCATCATAGGAAAAAATAAGTAAGTTCAATCTAGATAGACTTTTGCTATTCGTCCATGTTCATTGCAATATAGATACATTACCTTCCTGCCTTCCTTTGATAACTATACAGCCTTTTTCTTCACTATTACTTTGCCCTCTTCTATGTACCATTCTACATAATCACCTCTTTCAAGGTTTAGTGCTATACGAACTGCCTTTGGCAAGGTTACGAGGTACTTAGAGGTTACCTTACTTTCCCCTACCTTCATGGCTTTCACCATACGATAGCTTAGAAAAACTTATATATAAGATTAACGGAAAATAATATTGGGAGATTCCGATGAACATCGAGGAGATGAGTCGTTATGAACCCGTGTTCGCCGAGGGGAGTCCTAGGGGCTCCCGTAGGAGGGCACGAGGGATAAACATGGGTGATGAATGTCTACGTAGGTCTATGAAAGCCTACGTAGAGAGGAACCCATTCTCATAGAATGGGAAACCAAACTCACAGATTAGGCTTTACTTTGTTTACTCTTTTTATAGCCTTGCTATTTAAGATTTCTACCTTCATAGGAAAAAATCAAGAAAAAATAAAAAGAGATAATCTTTATGTTTCTTCAAATATCTCATCAAGGTAATCTTCCACCTCTTGCCAATTTTTCCTTGCTTTTTCACTAAAGGGAATGGTTACTTTCTCTCCACCCCAGTACCCTTCTATCACTTTGTCTACTCCGTTGATATATATAGTAGGACCTCCGTATGCTACTAGTAATATATAGGATATTGTTTGCCAACCCTTATCTGTTAAAGTTTGCAGTCTCTGAATCTCCAGTATATCTTCTACAAATTCTGGTATTTTGTTTTTCTCTAGGTTTTCCAGATCTTCTAATAATGCTACACACTTTTTTTGGAGTTCTTTCTCAGTCATAGGAAAAAATATTTAAATAAGTCGGAGCAAATTTTTAGCAGTTTTCTTCAAGTGTTCTATGTTCTTTTTGAGTTCTGAGTCTTCTCCAAGGATAACTAAGTAAGGACTGTCACAACAACCACATCCCCCAATGTAGATTCCGTATTTTTTGCATATCTGCTCGTATTCCTCTAAAAATTTTTGTATTGTCCTTTCTAGATCTTGCTTCGCTTTCTTTATTATTACATGTGCTTTTTCGGTCATAGGAAAAAAATAAAAATTAAAATTATATAAAAGCACATTCCGTTGGGAACATCGCTGAGAATGTCATGTTTTCTGCCAAATCCTTCTTTAGCAATGCCTTAACCATTTTTACCATTTTTTCCTGCTTTTCTTTGCTTATACTTTCAAACACTGCAATATCATCTAACAGCATTTTCTCCAGATCACCGTTCCACAATGCTAAACACCTTTCACATCCACCGAACTTGTGTCCTTTCAAATACCAGTTTAATGTACCTTCAGCTGTTTTTGGACTAAAGTAACCCATGCTTGCGTAAACCATCGCTGCTATAATGTATTCCTTCCCTTTCTCCTTTAGAATTTTCTCTATTTTTGGATGGATTTTTTCTTCAGTCATAGGAAAAAATAAAATTAGAGAATGTATATGTAATAAGTTTTTCCGTTCACTTTCACCTCATATTCCGCTCCGTCGTAGTTATTTAGGAAATGACCTCTGCCGTCAATTTCTACGGCTTTTTCTACGAAACCGTCAAGCCCTCCGTGACTTTCTACTAACGCAAGGAGTGCATCGTTTGCACTTTCGCATTTTGCTTCTTGGTATCCCTTAATTACCTCTGCAAATTCCATAGGTAAATTACAGTACTCTACTATGAATTCTGCTCTAAATGCCCAGATACTATTTTTGATGCATTCCTTTACTGCTTTGTTAGCCTCTTCGTCAGTCCCTACAGCATATTCTTTGTCTTTGTAACGATATACTGGAAGACCGTAGTGATCATAGTCTAACTTCTCTATGTCCTCTGGTTCGCATCCTAGAAACTTAGCCAATGCTTTTTTCTTCTCATCCTCATCCATTATTTTTTCTTCGGTCATAGGAAAAAATAAAATTAAATAGAGTAATACACAACAATATTATCCCCTTCCTGAATCTTATTTATGTCAATTTCCGTTTCCTCGTCGTTCACTAGTTTATTGAGACCCCAATACATATCTTCGTTCTCTTTTAGCAATTTCTTAACTTTATCTATGTTACTCTTTGTAACCTTTATGTAAACTGAAACCTCTTCCTCACCACAAGGTTCGGTTCTCTCTGCAAGATTTTCAAGCTCTGTTATAAATTCTCTGAATTCTTTTCGAAAGACATACTTGTAACTTCCATAGTTTACGCTGTCTTTTTGCCAGTATTCTTGTTTCCACCCTGCCTCGTGTATAGTGTTTTCTGGATCCCACAATGTTTCTATTAACTCTTCATCTTCGAATTTCCCTGTCATCTCTTCAACTTCTCTGCCATCTACTTTAACAGTTAATCGCTCTTTCTCTTTTCTGTTGATTTTTACTGTTAATTCTGCTTTTGCTGGAAAATAACTTCCGTAGTCGTTGCATCCTGTGATTTTCAGTTCTGCTTCCCAGATTTGCTTGTTGTGTATGAATTTAACATATTGCGTTAGTGTATGAGCGTTCCAACATGCATGCCCGCTTGAGAATTCCTGCACAGCGTATATAACATTACTGTCAAAATCTATTTTACTGGCTATCTCTTGCACTTTGCTATTGAATTCTTTAAGTTGGGGTAAATTTACCTCCATCATAGGAAAAAATAAAATTTAAAACTTTTTATTTGTTAGGTTTCTGTCATAGGAAAAAAATAAGAAGCTATTTTACAAGCTCTTCGATAGGTACTGGATTTAGACCCCTGAATAGGCACTTGCAACACCTTCCTCCGCACCACCTTTTCAAATTTACTCTGTGACAGATGACATCGCATTTTTTATCTTCGCAGTACTCACAAATCACACCTATCATAGGAAAAAATTAAAGTTCCACCCACCCTATCTTATCTGGATGAATCATTCCATCCTCTACTGTAATCGTTACTCTTGCTCTGAATGTTCCTAGTTTCTCTGCCTCCATCTTTGTTCTGAATGTTATTATACCGTTCTTGCATCTCTTTAGGTGAGCCACTTGGTTTTTACTTAAATAAATAGATACTCCTCCCGATTCAGTGGTAAAAGTTAGGCACACATCATCATCTGGTAGATCTTCAACCCTAAAAGGAGGATGCCAATAAATTCTAATCACCTTCATAGGAAAAAATATATACTAATAAACATAAACCGCTTTCCTCCCTATAACTACGCAATGTACTCTGGCATTCCTGTAGTAATCTCTGAATCTCCTTGCGGTATCTAGATCTAAAGGACTTGGATAGGGGTACGCTGAGAAAGGATGAGTGTGCAGTAAATACACTTCCGTTGGCTGAGCAACAAAGATAACTTTGTCTGGCGTCAGTTTGCTGAAATCACTTACCGTCAAGCAACCTTCTCCATGATCTTTTTGTATGTAGTACTCTTTCCCTCTGAAGTATACTGTATATCCCTTTTCGTTCTTTGCTCTCCTTGTTCCGTGCTTCAATTTCTGAATCAATTTCTGAACGATTCTTGGATACTGCTTTATTATTTTTTCTGACTTTTTGTGATGTATGCTTGGCTTCTCTATGAAAATTTCTAGAAAATTACTCTTTTTGGATTTAGATTTTTTAGATTTCTTAAATAACAATCTCTTCCCCATAGGAAAAATAAAAAATAAAATAATTATTTTGCGTGTTGCTTCGCTACTTGCTCTAGATATTTCTTTGTTTCGATGTAGGATGTTACTATGAACCCTACTGGGTCTTCCGCAAGCTCCCTGAAGTTCTCAATGCACTGGTTCACTCGCTTTTCAACGAAATCGCAGACGAAAGTTACTATGCCTTTCTTGTCGTAGTGGTATCCCTCAAACACTATTTTCCCTTGCTCTACCCTGATTTTTATCGTTCTCTTCAAGTCTTTATACATTGCTTCTGGTAGTGTTCTCTGCAACTCTCTTATGATTCTTAAATGAAACGCTAGTTTATCCTGCTTCATCGGTAAGTACATTCTTGCTATCCTGTATTCTCCTTGCCTTTTGTACGCTCCTAAGTAGAATAGTCTTACCGCTCTCTCTGGATACGCTTTTATGTAAATTGCTCTCTCTGTAAAGTATTTCTCTAGCTTTACTATGTTTCTTGCTGGTATCAAGTACGCTGTTGCATGATATGGATTTTCTGGATCGATTTTTGAAATTACCGCTACAGCAAATCTATCTGGTATTCTGTTTTCTGATACTGCTACTATCTGCAAAATTGCTGGAATTTCTTTTATGTTGAGACTTTCTAAAACTTTCTGATCGAGTTCTCTAGTTAATTTTGTAATAGGTATTGTATGTTTGCTTGGATGAAAAGCATAGCATAGATAACGGTAGATTTTTGTTTGGTTAGGTGCTTTAGGGTTTTTTGGTGTTGTTTGCTCGCATTTGCATATTAAAACGGGTATTTTTAATTTCTCAGACATAGGAAAAAATAATAAAATTAAGATTGTGGGTATAATTTTGCTAGGACTTGGATTAGATGACTTGCTAACGCTGAAATCACTACGATGTTTCTTAGTTGCTCACATGTTTTTTCCTGCGATTCTTGTCTCTCTGGTCTTCCCTCTAACATCTTTATGAAATCGCTGACTGTTTCTTTGGTGAATACTGTAATATTGTAACCGTCTTCGCTGATCCCCGTATCGATTATGTACTCTAGGTTTTCTAGGTTTTGGCTGTTTTCTTGAATCCACCTAGCAATTTTTATTCTTGCCTGTATGCTGTCCACTGCTAGAACTATTATGTTTGTTTTTCTGACATCTTCGCTTAATTGTGGTAGTTCTTCTTGATACGCTTTGACAATCGCTGAAGGGTTGAA
>Ga0190313_1001949_pt1 | contig 10516 bp, 12 predicted proteins | sample 4870071011_MG_FD_169989 | JGI IMG/M metagenome (GOLD analysis project Ga0190313, IMG submission 169989) | Hydrothermal vent sediment bacterial communities from Southern Trench, Guaymas Basin, Mexico - 4870-07-10-11_MG | ecosystem: Environmental > Aquatic > Marine > Hydrothermal vents > Sediment ...
CTTCACCTTTTGGAAGTTCAAACATTATTCTGTATGGATCAACTTTTGTATTGATAGAAGAGCCTATTCTTGATGATATGAGAGACCCCAAGACTTTTGATAAGGCTTCATTTATCTTGGATCCGTAGCATGCATTAACAACAATTATGTTTTTTTCTTGCTCTATGGTTATTAGGTTTTTGTTGGGTGTTTCTGGTCCAAATGCTTTTTTCTTTAGTGTGGATGATGTTTCAGCCACTTCTCTTGATACTGGGATAAGCTCTCCTTCCCACGATGGAATAGCACCCTCAGCAGAGTCGCTTCTTACGACTTCTATTGTAGAACCTTTTATATCTGTTATAACCCAAGGTGTACCTTGCATTACTATAACTTTTCCTATCTCACACCTATTAACAACGAAGTTTTGGTGAAGGATTCCCACTCTCTTATTCATTTCAGCATCTTTTACTATGAAGTTCTTCTCGTCTGGAATCATAGAGATGGAATCATAATAGTACTTTAAGCCCCTCCTTGATTTTATCAGAAAGCCATCTCTCTCATATAATAGTCCTATGCTCTTTAGAAGGTTAACAACGTTAAGAAACTCTTCGAAGTTTAAGTTGTTGAATGGGTAGGCCTTCTTGATAGAAGAGTATATTGACTTTGGGCTTCTGCTTTGTGTTAGGAGGTATCCTATTATTTGATGTGCTAAGACATCGAGTGGAGTTTTTGGCATTAGTGGTTTCTCAAGCCATCCTTCGGAGACCTTCTCAAGTATGGCTAAGCTTTCGAAATAATCATCTTCATCTTGCACAAGTATCACACCATTTGATATAACATCTCTCTTATGACCTGCTCTTCCAACCCTTTGAACAAGTTTTGTAACTTGTCTAGGTGATGAGTATTGCATTACTAAATCTATATCACCTATGTCTATTCCAAGTTCAAGAGAAGATGTGGCTACGAGTATTTTTATCTCACCTTTTTTAAATTTGGACTCTACTTCTAACCTCTTTGTCTTTGAGAGAGATGAGTGATGAACACCAACATTTACACCTAGCTTGTTTAGTCTTAAGCCTAAGAGTTCGGCCATTTCTCTTGTATTTACGAACACAAGTATTCTATTGTAGTACTTTGAGAGTTCTATGATCTTGTTGATGTTGAACGCTGCGGATTGTGTTATCATTAGTTCCTTTGCTACGTCTTTATCTGTTTTTGAGGGAGAAGGTGTGATTATTTTTATATCATACTCCTTGGCTTCTTTCACCTTAACAATCTTTGCAGGTTTCCCACCTGTTAGAAACTTTGAGATTTCTACTTCGTCTCCTATTGTTGCTGATATTCCAACCCTTTGGAATGCGCTTAGTTCACTTAACCTCTCCAACGCCACTGTGAGTTGCGACCCTCTTTTGCTTGTGAATAATTCATGTATCTCATCCACGATTACAAACTTAAGTTTCCTTAGGTGTTCTCTTAGTTTCTTTCCTGTTAATATTCCTTGAAGAGTTTCTGGTGTGGTGACTAGTATATCTGGTGGAATGTTGGACTGGAGTCTCTTAGCGTGTGCTGTTGTGTCACCATGTCTGACATCCATACTTATGTCTATCGAGTCAGCAAATGAAGCAAGTTGCTTAAAGATATCTCTGTTTAAGGCTTTGAGTGGTGTTACATATAGTGCTTTGATTCCTCTGTTCTTGTCGTTCTTTAACTTTGAGAATATTGGGAGCATAGCAGCGAATGTTTTTCCATAACCTGTTGGTGCGATGATTAAAGTATGTTTTCCTTCTAGAATTTCTTTGGCTACTTCTAGTTGAAATTCATATATTTTACCAAACTTCTGAATAAACTTTTCTAACACTTCTTGGTCTAGAGCTTTCATACGGATGTTAATACCTCAAGAATAAATATATATTTATCTACGTGTGAGTATATTTATGAACTTTGGAGAGGTTTTGAGGCGGATTAAACCAAGTGAGAGGGAAAGTAAAAGAATACAAGCAGTAGCGGCAGAGATAAAAAGTGTTCTTGAATCCCTTTTTGCAGAGTTTGGAGCTGAAGTTATGCTTGGAGGGAGTGTTGCTAAGAATACTTACTTAAAGACAAAAGACATAGACTTCTTTGTGAGGTTTCCAAAAGGGACAAAGTCAATTTCTGACATCTTAATTAAAAAGTTAGGTAAGAAGTTTAAGTTGAAAGTGATGCATGGATCTAGGGATTATGTCAGGTTTGAGTACAAAGGCTTTACTATAGAAGTTGTTCCAGTGTTAAATGTTAAGCCAGATGAAGCTGAAAATACTATGGATGTATCTCCATACCATGTTGAATACGTGAGGAAGAATTTGAAAAACTATGATGATGTTAGATTGCTTAAGCAGTTTTGTAAGGCTAATGGGATTTATGGTGCAGAATCTTACATCTCTGGATTCTCTGGATACTTGTTAGAGTTACTTATAATAAAGTACAAAACGTTTCCAAATCTAATAATGAACGTAAGTACATGGAAGCCCCAGATCATAATAGATATTGAGTCTTATTATCACAACAAAAGAGAGATCAGAAGGAAGTTTAGAACACCTTTAGTTGTTATAGACCCTGTTCTTAAGAAGAGAAATGTAGCAGCTTCTGTAAGTGAGGAATCCTTATCAAAGTTTATTCTTCTATGTAGACTGTTCTCTAGAAGTCCTAGTAAGAAGTTCTTCTTTAAGAGGAAAGAGACTATAGACGATGTAAGGAGGTTAAGTAAGAAAAGAGGAACAAAGCTATTTGTATTCAGAAAGAAGTTTAAGGACGAAGATAAGGAGAGAGAGTTATCCAAACTTAAGAGGTTCGTACACAAGGTTAAGAGGCAGCTTGAAGCCCACGATTTTGATGTGTATTCTTTTGGATTTTTTGAAGACGGAACATTTTACTTCGAGATTGTTAATCCAAAGCTTCCTCCTGTAAAGAAGGTATATGGCCCCCCAGTTTGGGTGAAGCAGGAACATTTCGACTCTTTCATTAAGAAGCATAAGAAAGTTTGGGTGGAGGGAAGCAGACTAGTAGCAGATGCGAAGAGGGAGTACACAAATGCTAAGGTTCTGTTAGATAAGTTGGTAAAAGGATTCATTCCTTAACGATAATGGGTATCTCCTTGTAGCCGAACAGTGTTTTATAGTATGCTATAGGTAGAAGTGGGTATTTTGATAACCTCCTGTGGAGACCAGACATTCTACACAGGATATGAAACTTAATAGGCTCTTTAAGATGTGGGAACTTTGAAGCCTCTGCAAATTCTTTTCTATCACCAGGAGATAATTTATCTCTTGTTGGATGAGAGTGATAAAAGCCAATAACATCTCTTCTGGAAGCTACGATTCTGTCAGCCCAATCACTTGCTAGATTAAAACCATAACCTCCTCCAAAGGCCTTAGCAACTAAAGCATAGCCTCCTTTAGGGGGTTTACTAGGCTTTGGGAAATTCATAATACTCTTAACAAAAAGAATGTTCTTCTTTTTGTTGCCTAAAAGCATACCTGCAGACTCTATTTTCCCAGAGTGTGTGTTCTTGTTAAGCAACTCGAGAGCTCTTTTGGTGATGATAACAATCTTATTGGGCTTGAGTACTAACTCTCTCTTGAGCAAGCCTTTTATAGGTTTGAGTATGAGACGAGATCCGTCGTAAGATCCTATGTACTCCTTTCCTTTATAGTAGACTGTTTGTAACGTGTCCATATGGTATTGAAAGGAAGAAAATTAATTAAAGTTTTGGATTAACAAGACTTACACTATGACCATATCATAGATGCAATATTCTTTTTCGCTTATCTTGTTGGCCAATGGACCTGGATGCTTATCTACATAGTGAGAGCCTATCACCACATCTGAGAAAGACGGCATGAAAATAATCTTTCTGCCCATGTACTTCCCCCTTATCCAGCAGGGTAAGTAGTAGATCATGCCATTTTTGTCACCTAATTTGAATAAAGGGTGGAGATGACCAGCTACGATCATTTCTATGTCTTTTCTATCCAGTAAGTCTTTTGGCACTCTCTTATGTCCATGCACGAAGAGGATTTTGTTGTAGATGTAGTAAGGGAGAGGATTAGAAAACACTTCTCTTAGTTTCCCATCATGATTCCCAAGCACAACTATTACTTTTTTAAAGAGTTTGTTAACCTCCTCAAAGAATTTGCTTACGTGGGCTCTTTCATACTTTGTGAAATGAGTTGGGGTCTCCTTGACGTCACCAAGTATGATGAGCGAGTCAATCTTTTTACCTTCGTCCTTAAGTACTCTCTTGATCTTATTTGTGAGGTATGTATCTTGTTGAGGGAAGTTATAACCCTCCTTCCTAAGCTTCTCTTCAAGTCCTATATGTAAATCTGTGATGACTAAATGACTATCGATAATGAGGTAATCTCTGCCTAAGTTTGCTCTAAGCTTGCCCATAAACCTCAGAAGCTTGTAAGATATATAAAAATTTGTAAGTGAAATAGAAATATATAAATAAATAGCTTAATCTAAGATGTTATGGATGAATGTTTGTTTTGTGCCATAGCTGAGAAAAAGATACCTTCGTATGTGGTGTACGAAGATAACTTACTCATTGCTATACTTGATAGAAATCCAGCTAACCCAGGGCATGTGTTGATCATCCCCAAGTCTCATGTGGTTTCGTTGCTTGATTTAGACGAGAACGTTTATTTACATTGTTTTGGTATAGCAAGGACCTTAGCGCGGGCTGTGCTTCAAGCCATAGGAGCTAAAGGGATTAATATTTTGTACTCCTTTGGTCCAGCAGCAGGGCAGAGGCTTCCACATGCTTTTATTCATTTGATACCCAGATTTGAAGGTGATAAGGTTCAGATTGCATGGGATAGGGAACCTGCTAAGGAAGATGACTTAAAGCTTGTTCAATCAAGAATAGTTGAAGCTTTATTTGGTCCCGATAATGTAAAGAGATCAACTCAAGAAAAACACGAACAAGAGACACCAAAACCACAACAAACAGAGACCAAGGAAAAGAAAGAAGAACCTGAGAGTAAAGAGGAGACGAAGCAAGAAAAGAGAACAAGAATACCTTCATATTGGTAAGATTCCTCTCACAATGTTAATAACATACGCTACTTCTTCTCGGAATAGAATATTTAATGCTAACCATACAAGAAGACCAGCAAGATATCCAGGAACAAGTGGAATGCCTTCTTTGATTTTTATGCTTTTTATCTTATGTTTCTTAAGCTTAAGGATGTCTTGTTTCGTTAGACCTATTCCTCTCTTTTTGACTAGAACACGTCCATTAACCACAACGTTATCCGTTATCCATTCTTCTCCAACCAAGTCCTTCACTTTTACTTCTCTCACAAAGAGTTTCTTTTCGTATTTAGCAAGTATGAATGAAAGGAGTAATACAGAAGAAAGCATGAAAGCCAGCACCCCTATCAGAGGATTAAAATAAACCCCTATTATGGTTGGGATAAGAATTGTTGTAAAGTGGAGTCCACTGATATAGTTTTTTGTATATGCAAGGTATAGTATGTAAAACATGCTATAAAATGCTGCTACAAATTCTATAGTAATGTACAACAAAAAGAACTCAATAAATCTCTCTCCAAGGGCCATACTCATTCCAATTATTGCAAGAGTGTCTCCGCCACCCCTCACCCCCGCGAGGTAGAGAAGATAATTTAAGCCACCAAATATTAATGTGGAAATGAATGCTCCAAGCACATTCTGCCCAAGGATTAATCTTATGACTTGGATTAAGAATGCAAATGAGATGAAGGTCAATGTTAAGAAATACGGGAGCTCTTTATGCTTGGAATCATAATAAGCACCTGCTACTAAGAATAAGAGAGTTGACGACAGTAAGATGTATTCAAACATATACATGTTAAAGTAGCCAAGTCCTATAAAGGTTTTTATAGGACTATCTCTTTTTTACTTTATGGACCTTTATGTCGATAGAGGATTAAAGTTAAAACTTGGTGATAGAGTTTTATCCTTAGACTCTGGTGGGAAGGCGGATTGTTATTTCATTTCTCATGCGCATTCAGATCACGTTCTTAGTAGGAAAAAGGCTAAGGTGTTTTGTTCCAAAGAAACAGCATCGCTCATAGTTCACAGATACGAAAAAGCTTTTGATTTTGTATACGGCACTCCTTTTAAAGCAGAGTTGCTTGATTCAGGACACATACTTGGATCAAAGGCTCTTTACATAGCTAATGGTTACTCCCTACTATACACTGGGGACTTCTCAACACAGAGAAGGGCATTCATGAAACCTGCTAAGTTTAAGAAGGCCGACACACTTGTGATAGAAAGTACTTTTGGGTCTCCATTGTATGTCTTTCCAAATCAAGAAGAAGAGTTAGGTAGGCTTAAAGATTGGGTTCAGGATACGTTAAGGAATCATTCTGTACTTGTTATGGCATACTCTCTTGGTAAAGCGCAGGTGGTCTCTAAAGCTCTTGAGGACTTTGATGTCTATGTTCATTCCTCTGTCTCAAGGATGAATGAGGTTTACAATCATCATGGGATAAGCCTCAATACAAAAGAGTTTGACATCAACAATCCCCCATCTGGGAACTTCGTATATATCTTACCACCTTCCTTGTCTGGAACGATAGGAAGAGGATTAAAAAAGAAGTTTGGTATGAAATCGGCCATATGTTCTGGGTGGGCTGTGAATCCTATGTATAAGTTTATGTTTGGTGCTGATGAGTCTTTTGTTATAAGCGATCATGCGGATTTTGAGGGATTGGTGGAGACTGTTAAGAAAGTGTCTCCAAGTAAGGTTTATACTGTTCATGGCTTCTCTGATGAGTTTGCAGCTTTCCTTAAGAGGAAGGGCTATGATGCAGAAGCTTTGGAGTAAGTTTATAAATGTAAATTTACTTATTAACTCTGATGATGACACGACTCTATTCTGAGCCTGTTGGCTGTGAAGATACAACTGCGGTCTGATGTAATCTTTTTAAATAAGGCCTTGTTTGAGATTTTATGTTTTACTTGGTTGGACTTGGCTTGAGAGAAGCAAAAGATATCTCTGTAAAGGGTCTTGAGATTGTAAAAAAGGCAGATGAAGTTTATGCTGAGTTTTACACGTCTCTTAATGAGTCTAAAGAGGTGCTTGAAAGTTTCTTTGGCAGAAAGATAAAAGTTCTGTCAAGAAATGAGGTTGAAGTTGGGTTTAGAGACATTTTACTTAAAGCTAAAGATAAGGAGATAGTTTTGTTAGTGGCTGGGGATCCACTATCTGCTACAACGCACATATCTCTTTTGATGGATGCAAAGGATTTGGGTGTGGAGTTTGAGGTAGTTCACGGGTCTTCCATATTTACAGCCGTTGCGGAGACTGGGCTACAACTCTATAAGTTTGGGTACACAGTGTCCATTCCTTTTGATGAGAGAGTAACCTCTTTTGCAGAGAGGATAAAATTCAATATGAAAAATGGGTTACACACTTTGTGTTTATTAGATTTGGATCCGGTCTCTGGTAAGTTTCTAAGGGCTGGGGAGGCTTTGAAGAGGCTTGTTAAGCTTGGAGTTTTAACCGAAGATAATAAGGTTGTGGTTTTACATGATCTTGGTGGAAGAAATAAAGTTATAAAGTATGACTTCGTTAAGAATTTGCTTGAGTTTGATGTTGGTGATGGCTTGGAAGCCATAGTCGTTCCTGGGGAGCTCCACTTTGTGGAGGAAGAAGCACTAGAGAAGCTGTATGGGTGATAATTATGGGTAGGAAGAGAAAAGGACGTGACGTAAAGAGAGTATGTGAGATATGCCATGAGAGGATACCCGCTTCAAGGGCGTTCTCAGATTATAAGAAAGGGGTAAAGATATACTTGTGTCCAACATGTGCTAAAAGGAGAGGGATAAATGTTAAGCACGCCTACTTGAGAAAGAGAAGAAAGCCAAGGCGTTGATTAAAATGCGATGTCCAAGCAGTATCTGTATATGTGTGGACCGTATTCGCCACACTTTACTATTTTTACGATGTTGTAACCTCTTAGCTTAGGTTTCTCACCTTCTTTTAAGAATGTATAAAGATGAATTATACCACCATTCTTAATCTTAGACGCAGCTAAATTCAAGTATTCTACAGCTTTCTCTGGAAGGTTCATTATTATTCTGTCTGCAGGCCTAAGGGTTTTTATAACCTCTGCGGCGTCTCCTAGGTGAGGAACTATCTTCCCTTTTAGCTTGTTAAGTTTCATGTTCTCGAGGAGGAGTTGGTAGGCATGAGGGTTTATATCTATTGCATCTATCTCCACATCTTTGTTCTTAGCTATTAAGATAGAGTATGGGCCAACGCCTGCAAACATGTCTATTATCCTCTCTCCATCCTTTACTTGGTTAAGTATTCTAAGCCTCTCACTTGATAACCTAGGTGAGAAGTATACCTTGTTAACATCAACCTTAAGAACGATTCCATTTTCTTTGTGTAATGTGATAGTTCTGTTCTCTCCAGCTATGACCTTTACTCTCCTTATCCTTTCTACACCCTCAACTTTTGAAGCCTTTTTAGCCACAACTTTGATGTTTTTATGTTCTGATAGTAGTGCTTCTGCTATGATCTTCTCCTTGTGTTCAAGCTCTGGAGGTATTTCTATTATGGCTATATCTCCAACTACGTCAAAGCTTCTTCTTAAAAGTTTTAGCTCGTCTTCCGTTAGCTTATCTTTGAGTAACTCCTTGAGGTTGGGCATAAGAATCTAAGTCGCTTAGGATTTAAAAACCTAAGTAATACATTTGTATTACCTACAGCATGAAAGTAATACTTTTATATTACTTCGTTCTTTGTGTTTAACATGGGCAAGAAGAGACTTTCAATAACTATAGATGATAAACTTATTGAGAAGATTGATAAGCTTGTAGATGGGTTGTATGTCAAATCTAGAAGTGACTTTGTTGAGAAGATTCTTAAGAGATACCTTGAACAAGACAATATTGCTGTTATATTGTGTGGCGGAAGTAACTTCTATTTGGAGGGTACAGGGATACCTCGACCGTTGGTTGAGGTTGGAGGGAAGACCATCATCGAAAGGTTGTTGGATAAGCTAAGGAGAGAGGGCTTTAATAATGTGTTTGTGGTTGGGAGCGCCAGGGTTTTAGATGCTATTGAGAGTGCATTGGAGGGTAAGGAGAAAGGTGTTAATATGATGTATGTTGTTGAGCCTGAACCAATGGGTAGTGCTGGAGTTCTAGGCCTACTGAAGAAGTATATCCATACGAGATTCTTGGTTATCCCTGGCGACTGTGTCATTGATTTTGACCTTAGGCACATGATGGAGTTCCATAAGACTCATGAAAAGATTGCTACCTTAGCTGTGGCTTCCATGCTTAAGCCTAGTAGGGAGCAATACATGCTTGGATGGGTTAAGATGAAGGGTATAGATGTTGTAAGCTACGAGGAGAGAGTATCCAAAGCAGATGTGATCTTGCGTAGTACAGGGATTTGCATATTCGAACCACAAGTTTTCAATTACTTAGGAGCAGTCGGGGGTAAGAAGAGGATGGACTTAGGTGATCTAATAAGTCTTCTCGCTAAGGATAAGCAGGTTAATGGATACATAATCAATGGTAAGTGGTTTAACATCCATACCAACGAGGATGTGAGGGAGGCTAGTTCCTTATAAGACCTTATAAGACACACCCATCTCCTTATAAGAACACATCGATTCCTTATAAGACACACCAAAATTCCTTATAAGAAACCCCGAGTAATACAAAAGTATTACTCATTTCCTTATAAGCACACCTTCTTCCCCCCTTCTTCCCTTATAAGAATCTCCATCTTTCTTATAAGCACACCCATTTTCCTTATAAGAACCCCAAATTTTCTTATAAGCACACCCAAGTAATACAAAAGTATTACCTTTTTCCTTATTAGACCCTTATAAGGAACTTCGTCGAGACGACCTGTTCTTATAAGCACACCCCAGAAGTGATGGAGTAATACAAAAGTATTACTAAGTTCCTTATAAGAACTCCATTTTGAGACAGCGATGGGCTTTGAGTCCTTATAAGAACACTGCAGTAATACAAAAGTATTACCAATTTTCTTATAAGAACACATGATGACAGAGCAATTCCTTATTAGGTCCTTATAAGAACTCCAACTTTCCTTATTAGAACAGCAGTGTTCCTTATAAGCACTATGCGATTTCTTATAAGAACTCGCTAGTTCCTTATAAGAAACACTCAATTTCTTATAAGCAATCCCACTTCGCTTATAAGAACCCACCAATTTCTTATAAGCACACCAAATTTTCTTATAAGCACACCCAAGTAATACAAAAGTATTACCCATTTCCTTATAAGCACACTAACTTTCCTTATAAGCACACCAAATTTTCTTATAAGCACACCCAAGTAATACAAAAGTATTACTCATTTCCTTATAAGCACACCTTCTTCTCCCATTCTTCCCTTATAAGAATCTCCATCTTTCTTATAAGCACACTAACTTTCCTTATAAGAACCCCAAATTTTCTTATAAGCACACCCAAGTAATACAAAAGTATTACCTTTTTCCTTATTAGACCCTTATAAG
>Ga0190313_1001950_pt1 | contig 10516 bp, 7 predicted proteins | sample 4870071011_MG_FD_169989 | JGI IMG/M metagenome (GOLD analysis project Ga0190313, IMG submission 169989) | Hydrothermal vent sediment bacterial communities from Southern Trench, Guaymas Basin, Mexico - 4870-07-10-11_MG | ecosystem: Environmental > Aquatic > Marine > Hydrothermal vents > Sediment ...
TAACGCAGGATCCTTTGGCTTTTTTTATTATGGAGCAGCCACAGGTGTCCCTGCTAATGATGAAAGATTTTTTCCAATTTATAAGCTTTGCAGCGAAAAAAAGGTCCCCATTAAAATCAGCGTGGGACATACCGCAATGGGGGCTGGAACTCCCGGCGGAATGGGAGTACGCCTTGGCACAGAAAGACCGATTCCGGTTATTGATGATGTGGCGGCTCAATTCCCTGAATTAATTATTATTGCATCCCATTGCCCCTGGCCTTTTCAAAGTGAGATGATATCTGTTTTGATTCATAAGGCCAATGTATACAATGAAGTTCATGGCTGGATGCCTAAATATTTTCCGGAAGAGTTAAAAAAAGAGATTAACAGCCGCTGCAAAAACAAAATAATGTTCGGCTCAGATTATCCGTTTTTTCAATTTGACCAGATAATTGATGGATGGAAAAATGAAGGTTATAAACCGGAAGTACTGGAAAATGTTTTCTATAAAAATGCAGAAAAAGCACTGGGACTGACATCCTCGGCATCATAAAAAAATCATAAATTTTATTACGGAGACTCCATGAATTATATCTCCGTAATAAAGAGGGGTCAGACCTTAACCCCTCTTACCCCGCAACAACCATTCCTAAATTTTGGAGATATTAATTACCCGCAGGGCTGTAAATTCATAGAGCCCCTCTTTTCCCCATTCCACTCCTATACCGGAGTCTTTACAAGCAGGAAAAGGGATATGGGGTCCAAAGGCGCAGTGCTGATTAACCCAGATGGTGCCTGCTTCCATTTGCTTTGCAATGGCATGGGCCTTATCAAGATCCCGTGACCAGACAGAAGCGCCAAGACCATAGGGGAGACCATTGGCCCGTTTTATAGCATCTTCAATTTCCTTAAACTTGATTATCGGCAGAATCGGCCCAAAGGGCTCTTCATCAACAAGCCTGGTTCCATCTACAATGTCACGAACAATGGTAATCGGGATAAAATAACCTGGTTTGTCAGGTATTTCACCGCCTGCAATTATCTTCCCATTCTGTTTTGCATCTTCAACAAAGCCTTTAACAATCTCAAATTGCTCCTTATTCTGAACAGGACCAAAATGAGAACCTTCTACCATACCATCTCCCACCACCGCGCCATTGGCCAGTTTAGCCATCTCATCACACATCTCATCATAGATCCCTTCCTGCACGTAGAGACGTTTCAGCGCAACACATACCTGGCCGCTGTTCATAAATGCAGCACCAAAGATGCGCTCTGCCATCTCCTTCGGCTCAACATCATCCAGAACGATTGCGGCATCATTTCCACCAAGTTCAAGGGTCAAGCGTTTTAATGTATCTGCAGAGTTGGCCATAACCTTTTTGCCGGTCTCTATGGAACCGGTGAAGGAAACTTTTTTAATGCCGGGGTGGGCGGTAATTTCAGGCCCAAGATCATCGTTATCCGCAAGAATGTTAACCAGTCCTGGAGGCACCAGGTTTTGAATGATTTCCCCCAGCATCAGGGTTGTTACCGGAGTGGTGGGGCCTGGCTTAACAATAATACTGTTTCCTGCCAGCAGCGCAGGAGCTATCTTGGAGACAGCCAGCAAAAACGGAAAATTCCAGGGAAGAATTCCTGCAACAACACCCAGCGGGGTATGGTGAAGTTCAACCCGCTGCTCATCTGTTTCCATCAAAACTTCAACAGGGATATCGATCCCCGCAAAATATTGACAAAACATGATTGCATAATCTATCTCCATATTGGCCATTTCAAGGGGTTTCCCCTGCTCCATGGTCAAAACAGGGGCTATTTTATCCTTGTTGGCTACAATCGCTTCGGTAATTTTATTAAGAAGCGCCTGACGCTGCGCAATAGTGGTACCGCAGAAAGACTTAAATGCTCCTTCTGCTGCTTTTACTGCATCATTTAATTCTTTTTTACCGGCCTTTGGTACAACAGTGAAAACTTCTTCATTTGCCGGATTAATCACATCCACAGTTTCGTCAGTTGTTACAAGTTTACCACCGATAAGAAGTTTGTATTTACTCATACTCTGTTTCTCCTTTTAACTTTATAAAACGAGGGCTAAGACTAAGAGACAAATCGATCCTTAGGAACGGAGATGAAATAAGTTAAGCAGAAATAGCGCAGAATTTTGGCCCATATACAAGGCGCATTAAAGGTTGCATACTATACGTATTCGGCCTTTGATGCAACGAAGTAGATGGGTCAAAAGACAAGCTATTTCGTTCAACTTATAAAATTTTCGTTCCTTAGTGGCTATTTGCTGAAAATATCGACTCTATTATTAATTTTATTACAGTACCTGGCCAAAACAAAGAGGTAATCTGATAACCTGTTTATATATTTTTGAATATTATTAAAAGATGTCACACCATTATACATATCAGGCTCTTTATCCATGAGGGAAAGAAATTTTCTTTCGGCTCTTCTGCAGACACACCTTGCAATATGAGAAAAACTTGAGGAAAGATGCCCCCCGGGCAAAATAAATTTTGTAAGTTTTTCCAGAGATTCCTCCATTTTGTCGATGGCTTCTTCTAAATCGTTTACTTTTTTTTCTTCAAATTCATCAAGAAATTCCGCAGCCTTTGAACCAGGAGTAACCGCAAGCCATCCACCCAAAAGCATGAGGTCCTGTTGTATTTTGGTTATTTCATCAGACAGATCTGTATGACCCTCGGGGAGCGCAGAAACTATCCCGCCTAAAAATGAATTAAGTTCATCAATGGATCCGTATGCATCTATTCTGTCATCGTACTTTTTAATCCTTTCCCCGCTAAACAGACTTGTATTACCCTTATCACCGGTTTTTGTATAAACACTCATTTGATTTCCTTTTTTATTAGTATGGCTATAGATTGACCCTGAAAACCGGAGTTTTCCTATCATCTATTTTTTTTTAAAATCTCCAGCAGATTATTTCCATATAATCTGTTGCCATTAAAAATTTGTCAATGGGAGTTTACAAAAAAAGATCAGCCATTTTAAAAACATAAAGGTAACTTTACACCCATTAACAAAAAAACACGAACTGGAGTGGAGCCAAGGATAGCACTTACAGCATAAGGGGGGATCATATTTAAACGTGGGGGGAAAGACAGCTCTTAAAAAAAATTATTACTGCCGAATCTTTTCAAAGAGCCGCCTTTAAGGTTATAATACTATTTTTAATCCTTCTTCCATTGCTCCTTTATAGTAATTGCAACTCATTTCAACATAGTCTTCGCATGATTTAGCGTCATACACCACCCATGGAAAAATACATATTGTCCATAGAACTGAGGCCGGTACAGTACACTGGATCTGCCGTGAAGGAATCTTATGAGTCTTTTCAAGTATTTTATGATCCAGGGAATCGATGATCCCTTTCTCTAAAAGTGCTTTTGCCCTTTCTTCACCTGGAACATGAAATACAGGGGAATAATAATTTACCCCATACCCACGAAAAATTTCAATAGCTATTTTTTTCACATCCTCCAGTTGAGACCCGTCATCTAATTGCTCGGCATTGCTCCCGTCACAAAGATTTCTAATATTATTTTCCCTGCAGTATTTTATTGCCGCTATATGCATGGCAATTTTACACTGCAAACATTCATTAGCAAAAAAAAAAGTGTTCCTCTTGGCAGCGTAAGATTCATAGCCGTTAATCTTTCCGTGGGCATCTTCCCATAGAGGAGTCAGCTCTTGTTCGAGAACTCCCTTTTGTATCTTCCACTTTTCTGCATTCGGAGTCACCCTTTGATATATATCATTAAAATCGATTAAAATATGGGTTATCTCCTTGCCAGGAAAAGCTTTACATAACTGATCAACTCCGACTTGCACATTCTGGGGGTTTTTCAATCCTTTTTTAATGAATGTAATAAGTTGAATTTTTTCAAAAAGGGGAATTTGTGTCCACGCAGCATAAGTTGAATCTATACCTCCTGAAAAAAGGATACCTGCTTTTTTATCATCAATTTCTGTTTGGCGGTTATCCATGATCAAACAAGCTTCTCCCCTGCAAGGGGTATGGACAGAGCATAGGCTTCTGTCACCTTTATTATACCGACAGCGCTTGGGGTAAAGGAGAGACCAGCCGCCTCAAGCTGCTCCATGGCAGGCCCTGCAACCTTATCATATATTTCGCCGGAGGTTTCCCAGCGTACAAAAGTTCCTTTAACCTGATACCCCTCCATGGGGGGCTGAAAAACAGCAACAGCAATTTTTCGGGTTGCTTCGATATTTTTTTTTGTTTTACCGGAAAAAAAAGATGCATATGCCAGGGTTTCATCATCAATCGGTACCAATGAACCTATGGGAACCATATTTATGTTTTTTTGTTCATCAGCAGTAACCAGCATCTTTATATTTTCAGGTTCCTCCAACGCTTCAACAACCTCTTCTGGTAAGTGAGCCATAATATTTACTCCTTTCAGCTTTATGCAATCTTTGTTTTCGGTTTAGTCAGGCCCATTGTATAGACTTCATCTACTTTTCCCACTCCAACCTCACTCAACTGGAGCTTTATTTTGCTATAAACAGCTTCATTAAACTGATCAACCATTGGACCTGTATTCTGAAAACCCTGAAAGGTGCATTGCAGCTGAATACTTTCCATGGATGGAGAAAAGGTAGTAACAGTAAATTTTTTTGTAGCAAGCAGATTTTTTTTTGTTTTGTTGAGCTTAAGATTTGCAAAGATTATTGTTTCCGGATCCATGGGACTCACAGTTGCCACAATCGACGCATTCAATATTCCCGAGGTATCCATGGTGGCAAGAAATTTCATTGTAGTATCACTTGTCAATGTGTCGAGTACTTCCTGGGACATAATTGCCATAATTAATAAAACTCCCTTATACAGTTCAAATTATAGGTGAAATCAGCGAAACTTATTTTTCTTCAAAACCACGATGGGGACGAAAAGAAGCATCATAGGTAAATTCCGTGGTATCGGTCCTTATCCTTGACACGCTTTCTCCATCAAAGATATCACATCCCGAGGCGTCATTATAAATACTAACAACTTCCCCTATTCCGTCTTCATCCTGTTTTGCTGTGCAATAACCGTTATCAGCGCCACCATCTGCAGAAGCTGGCATAAAATTACCACAATCTCCACATCTACTCATTTTAAACCTCCATAATTTTATTATTATTCCATGATTTTATTATTATCATGATTTTATTATTATATAGTGTCATATATAAAATCAATAAAATTTATTTTTCTTCAAAACCCCGATGGGGACGAAAAGAAGCATCATAGGTAAATTCCGTGGTATCGGTCCTTATCCTTGATACACTTTCGCCATCAAAAAGATCACATCCCGAGGCGTCATTATAAATACTAACAACTTCCCCTATTCCATCTTCATCCTGTTTTGCTGTACAATAACCATTATCAGCTCCCCCATCTGCAGAAGCAGGCATAAAATTAACACAATCTCCACATCTACTCATTTTAAACCTCCATGGCCTTAATTAATATCAAATATTCGAGCTTTTACTTAGTGAACGAACAAAACCAAAAAAATTCAGGTTTGCATCAGTCTCGAATTTTAAAGGATTAAAATTCGAGACTGAGCTTTAAACGCAGATATCAGCATTTTTATTCAGAGGCTTTAGGTACACATACCCAAGGTCTTCATAATCATTGCTTTTATCAATAAACCCGGAACATACCTGAGCTATAGATTGTCAGACAATTACCCGATTTTAAAATTCGGCACAAGACCGGAAGTTGAAGGCGTATTATAATACTCCAACGATCTATAACCCAGAGAATTTATATGACGATCTATATCAACAAGCTCTCTACAAAGATTGTACTGTACGTGCTATCATCGAATCCTGGGTTTTTCTGTTTAATTCGACAAAATGTGCACTGTAGCCCGCCACCCTTACAAGCAATTCAGGATAGTCTTCCGGCTCCTTTTGAGCCGCAATTAAAGTTTCATTATCAACCATATTAAACTGGACATGGTTAATCCCCAGATCAGACCAGGATTTCATGTAATTGTTCCAGAGGCCAAATCCCTTTTCACCATTAAGCTGGGCTGGATTAAGGCGCTGATTTAAAAGGTTGGATCTAAAGTCCTTAACATGATCAAATTTGGAGACCGACCTTAGTACCGCTGTGGGCCCTTTTTTATCCATACCTGGTCCAGGAGAGCAACCCCCGTCATATAAAATGTCTCCGTGACGTCTTCCATTGGGCAAAGCACCTACTTTGGTTGAACCGGTAACATAGGCCGCAATATTTTCAGGAAGTATGGGCCATGGATATCCACCAGGATTTTTGCACTCCCAGGATATTTTAGCGAGATCTTTTATCCCCTGCACATAGAGATCGTCCACATAATCGTCGTCATTTCCCCATTTGGGCGCTTTTACAAAATCTATCCGCTCTTTTTCATATCCGTCCCAATTGGCTTTAAGCATTACAAGGAGCTGTTCCATGGTATATTTCTTATCATCATAAACCAGCTTTTTTATTCCTGACAAAGCATCTCCAAATTCATTGAACCCAAAATGGGTAAACCAGAGAGTCGCCTGCTCCGTTGCGAATGCATCCGCATCTTTTCCACTTTCCACGCACCGCTCCATCATGGCTGATATTAAAGGTCTCTGGTGCTGTGATCCCACAACCCACTGTATTATATTATCTATCCTAACTCCCATATACATTATCTGTTCGTGCTGCTTTAACCATGCAGCGTAAAAGTCTTCCCAGGTTTTAAACCTGGTAGCATCGCCGGTCTTTATACCCATACGCATTTTACTGACAGGATCTAATCCATTAAAGAGGGCCATCTCCACAGATTTACAACCTGCACTTGTTATGGCTCCAGGATATCTACGATGGGGGGCAGCCATTTTTGTAACTGGGGCAGGAGCCATACATGCCTGGTGCACCCATTTACGGGAATCTTCAGTAGTGAATCCAAACCAGTGTTTTAAATTATCTATGAGTATTGGATCATTTCTCATGGAAGGATAGCCCAAACCATGTTTTATACACTCAAAGACCTGCTTCAAAGTTTTTTCCCTGGCTCCAGAGTGATACCTGAAAGATATACTAGGATCACAGGTCCTTGTAAGGCGGGCAGCTTCCAGATAACAGTCTGTGAGGTCATTGCAGGCATCATTCCCGTCCTCATCAACGCCCCCTAAAGTCCATACATAAACTATCCCCCCCTGGGTACTTTCCCGCGCAATTCTGAATACAACATTATGAGTTTCATAACTCCTCAACCGCAACTCTGCACAATACTCCAGTGCTTCCTCCCGGGTCATGTTTTTCTCTTCTATATCTTTTTTGTAATACTTCCACTGGGAGTAATCATAACGGCACGGCCAGGCTCCCTGACTTCCCCATTCAAATCTGTACGCAATACTCAAAAAATGATCAAACTGAACGGCTTCCCAAAAATGTTCAGGTGCATGCTCAGGCACTTTTTCGCATGTTTCAGATATTCTCAAAAGCTCTTCTTTTCTTTTTACATCAGTTGTAAAATTTTCAGCAATGATTCTAGAGAGCCTGGCATATCGCTTAGTCCATTTCACCACCCCTTCCAGTGATGTTTTCATTGCTTTCCACTGATCGATTTTCGGAAGAAGTTCAAAGGCTTCCGCCCCGTCAGGAGCACCTTCATGAAGTTTTTTGTAGGCAGATGCAAGATTTTCATCTATGTCATTTATAATACCTCCAAGACCGGCCTTGAACATCCATTCCGGCTGCAAGGTAACATAATCAACATTGGACAAAGCCCTGTTCCCAAACAGAGTATACCCCATGGCACTTACCATTCGTTCCTTGTTAGTAAGATATTTTTCAGCTTTTGCAAGAAGGGTTCTTGGTTTCCAAAAAGCCAAAGCCTCTTTTAGCCAGGGTCTGTCGTCTTCAGATATATAATCGGCCCGATCATTAAATATATCTTCATTTCCCATGTAGGACCCCCAGGGAGCCCACTGAATATTGTTGGGCGCAGAACCGCTATAACCGACTATCCTTGATTCATCCACAATAAAAATAGGAATGTTGCAAAAAATAGCATTCATGGCATTGCCCTTGGTTATAACCCAGGGTTCCATGGGGTCTGCCTCCTTAAAGACCTTGGTTCCCCAGTAAATCACCTGGGTTTCCACCTTAACACCGGGAAGATAAGAAGAACCCTTGGTGGCTTTGGACCATAAAGCCTTCCTTAGATAATCAATCCGTGGAGATCTTTCTTTTTCCGCCCAATTCCAGTACTCACCCTTATCCAAAAGTTCCTGTTTTCCCCTTTCCATACTTGTAGCCATTTAACACCTCCTTGTTAGTTAATAATTCAGGAATTATAACTGTTTATATAAATAATTTCACTTTGTTATCGGACGGAAGGCGTATTATAATACGCCTTCCGATCTCTATGTGAAATTAATTATCTAAAAATCTGTAGCTATATATCCGGCCGCATATAATTTTAAATGCAAACCAATATAAACAACATCTTTGTAAAACAATTTTTAAATTAAAACCCGAAACAACCAAAAAGACTTAATCAAGCCAACAAAATATTTCTGTTAATTATAAACAAACTCCAAGCTGAAAGTTAAGTGGACGCTGATCTTCGCTGATAAAGACCGACCTGTTTTTAGCACCTTTAATCTGGACAAATCAGCGTGCCACCTTACTAAAAGGGTTATTAATAATTAAAGAGATTGTACTGTACGTGCTATCATCGAATCCTGGGTTTTTCTGTTTAATTCGACAAAGTGTGCGCTGTAGCCCGCCACCCTTACAAGCAACTCAGGATAGTCTTCAGGCTCCTTTTGAGCCGCAATTAAAGTGTCATTATCAACCATGTTAAACTGGACATGGTTAATCCCCAGATCCGACCAGGATTTTATATAATTGTTCCACAGATCAAACCCCTTTTCACCCTTAAACTGCCCTGGATTAAGGCGCTGGTTTAAAAGGTTGGATCTAAAATCCTTAACGTGATCAAATTTGGAAACCGACCTTAAAACCGCTGTGGGCCCTTTTTTATCAAGCCCGGGCCCGGGGGAACAACCGCCGTCATATAAGATGTCTCCATGACGTCTTCCATTGGGAAGAGCACCAACCTTGCTTGAACCTGTTACGTAGGCTGCAATATTTTCAGGAAGTATGGGCCATGGATATCCCCCGGGGTTCTTGCACTCCCAGGATATTTTGGCAAGGTCTTTTAATCCCTGCACATAAATTCCATCAACATAATCGTCGTCATTTCCCCACTTGGGCGCTTTTACAAAATCCATCCGCTCTTTTTCATACCCTACCCAGTTGGCCTTAAGCATCACAAGAAGCTGTTCCATGGTATATTTTTTATCATCATATACCAGTTTTTTTATTCCTGTCAGAGCATCTCCAAATTCATTAAACCCAAAATGGGTAAACCAGAGAGTCGCCTCTTCTTTTGCATAGGCATCCGCATCCATACCGCTTTCCACACAACGTTCCATCATCGCAGATATTAAAGGTCTCTGATGCTGGGTTCCCACAACCCACTGTATTATATTATCTATCCTGACACCCATATAGAGTATCTGTTTATGCTGATTTAGCCATGCAGCATAAAATTCTTCCCAGGTTTTAAATTTGGCAGCATCACCGGTTTTTATACCCATACGCATTTTACTGACAGGATCCACCCCGTTAAAAAGCGCCAGTTCCACAGACTTACACCCGGCTGCTGTTATGGGACCCGGATATCTGCGATGGGGCGCAGCCATCTTTGTAACAGGGGCGGGAGCCATACATGCCTGGTGTACCCATTTACGGGAATCTTTAGTATTAAACCCGAACCAGTGTTTCAAAGATTCTATGAGTACAGGATCATTTCTCATGGAGGGATATCCCAGGCCATGTTTTATACATTCAAAAACCTGTTTCAAGGTTTCCTTTCGAACTTTGGAATGATACCTGAAAGATATACTCGGATCACAGGTCCTTGTAAGACGGGCAGCCTCCAGGTAACAGTCGGTGAGATCGTTGCACGCATCATTTCCATCTTCATCAACCCCTCCCAAAGTCCATACATAGACTATCCCGCCCTGGGTACTTTCCCGTGCGAGCCTGAAACAGATATTATGGGTTTCATAGCACCTCAGCCGTAATTCTGCGCAATACTCAACAGCTTCCTCACGGGTCATCTTTTTTTCATCTATTACATCTTTTTTGTAAAACTTCCACTGGTAGTAGTCAAAACGGCATGGCCACGCACCAGGGCTTCCCCATTCAAACCTGTACGCAACACTCATGAAATGATCAAATTGAATCACTTCCCAAAAATGCTCAGGGGGACGTCCTGGTACTTTTTCACAGGTTTCCGCCATCCGCAAAAGCTCTTCTTTTCTTTTTGTGTCGGCTGTAAAATTTTCTGCGATAATCCTGGCAAGCCTGGCATGCCGTTTCGTCCATTTAAGGATCCCTTCCAGGGAAGTCTTCATGGCCTTCCACTGATCAATCTTTGGAAGAATTTTAAAAGCTTCC
>Ga0190313_1001951_pt1 | contig 10515 bp, 7 predicted proteins | sample 4870071011_MG_FD_169989 | JGI IMG/M metagenome (GOLD analysis project Ga0190313, IMG submission 169989) | Hydrothermal vent sediment bacterial communities from Southern Trench, Guaymas Basin, Mexico - 4870-07-10-11_MG | ecosystem: Environmental > Aquatic > Marine > Hydrothermal vents > Sediment ...
GAGTTAAAATTTCAGCTTGTGTAGGTATGACTCCACCCACTCTACCATAAAAATTAACTTCTGCTTTGCCGTTCACTGCTAATTTAACATCTTCTACCATCTGACCCAAGCTCATTTCAGCTACCAAAAACTTATTTACCTTTTCGGAAGCCTCAGCAATTATCTTTTCCGGAAAAGGAAAGAGAGTAATTGGCCTGATTAAGCCAATATTAATTCCCTCTTTTTTAGCATTATCAATTACAGTTTTTACAATCCGAGCTACTGTTCCGTAAGCAACTACTATTAAATCAGCATTATCTAAATTAATCGTTTCATATCTAACTTCTTTTTCTTTTAATTTATTATATTTCTCTTGAATTTTAAAATTCACTTTTTCCATTTCGTAAGGGTCCAGATCAAAGGGAACAATAGTATGTTTTTTTCTTCCTTTACACCCGGTTAAAGTCCACCCCTTTTTATCTGGCAGATTAGCTTTGGGTTTTTCTTTAAATTCTACTGATTCCATCATTTGACCCAGGAGTCCATCACCTAATATCATTGCCGGATTAGTATATTTATCCGCTAAATCAAAAGCATCCATAGTAAGGTCTACTAATTCTTGCACTGAAGATGGTGCAAGAACAATTAAATGATAATCACCGTGTCCTCCTCCTTTGGTGGCTTGAAAATAATCAGCTTGTCCGGGTTGTATACTCCCTAATCCCGGGCCACCTCTTTGCATGTTTACTATTACGCATGGTAACTCAGCACAGGCGATATAAGAAATTCCTTCTTGCTTCAAACTTATTCCCGGACTTGAAGAAGAAGTCATGGCTCTTACCCCGGTAGCGGCTGCTCCGTAAACCATGTTTATTGCTGCTATTTCACTTTCAGCCTGTATAAAAGCTGCATTCTTAATCTTGAGCAATTTTTTAGACATATAAGCAGTTAATTCACTTTGGGGGGTAATCGGATATCCAAAATAAAAATGGCATCCTGCGCGAATTGCTGCTTCTCCTATGGCTTCATTCCCTTTCATTAACATCTTTTCTCCCATTTTTCAGCCTCCTTAATAATTTAACTTTTAAATTAATTGATAGTTGATAATTGTTAATTCAAAACTCAAAACTTTTTCGTACAAAGTATTGTTTTTAATGTGGTAGGGGTCGGATTTATCCGACCCGTCTTCATTGCGGGTTCGATGAATCGAACCCCTACAGAAAAAGGAAATTCCTATTTTAAAATTTCTTTTTGATAAAAAACTAATTTATTTGAATACTTCAATAGCAACATCCGGGCAAGTTATTGCACAAAAAGCACAACCGGTGCATTCTTCGGGATTAATCTGTTTAGCCGGGTGATAACCTTTTTGGTTAAATTTTTCAGACATAACCATAATGTGTTTAGGACAAGCTAGGATGCATAGTTCACATCCTTTGCATCTTTCTTCATCAACTACAATTTTTGCCATATTTTTTCCCTCCTTTTTTAAAGCTTAATTCCACGGTAAATACATAAAACGTTTTATATAAAATATTGGTTCTACAAAATCTTCCTGCTTAACTTTTTGAGAAAATTGTTCGTCTACACAGATAAATTTAATAGGTAAATTTAATTTTTGAGATGCTTGACTTACTATTATGTGACCTTGTTTAATTGTCTTTTCATCTGTTTCCCTGCTTAAATTCGGATTGCTCACTATTCCGCTAATTTTCAATCGAGATGTATTTTCTATTTCCTGAGCCATTTGCTTGATTTGAGATAGGTTTTGAGTAAAAGGTCGGTAAGGATTTACTACCAGCAGCATTTCATAATCTAACCCTTCTATAAAAGATTTAAAATTACCTAAAACAACTGTTCCTACATCATCTCCTCCCACATCAAGAATTAAACGATAATCCAAATTCTGAATCAGACCCTTTATTTCCGGAGAGATTAAAGGTAAATCAGCATAAGTTAATTTACCTTCAGGGGCAACTACTTTTACCCCTTTAAGATTTAAAGCATTTTTTGCTTCTCGAGTTCTAAAGTAAGGATTAACTATATCTAAGTCCACAATAGCTACTTGATTATAACTCTTTCGACAATATATCGAATAATTAATAGCAATTTCTGTCTTTCCGCTTCCAAAACCTCCCACAAATATTTTTATCCTTTTACTTGTTACATTATTCAATATATTTTTTCCACCTCTTCTCCCCTTAGAACTCTTAAAGCTCCTTCACATAAAGCTAGCATCTCTTCCTCTCCCGGATACACCATGACTAAAGATAAAAAACTTACTCTATCTCTTACCATATTAATAAATTCATCATTATAAGCTATCCCTCCGGTTAAAATAATAGCGTCTACCTGACCTTTTAATACTGTAGCCCCTGCTCCGATTTCCTTAGCTACTTGATAAGCCATAGCCTCTAATATCAATTTTGCTTTTTTATCTCCTTGTCTGATCATCTTTACTACTTCTCTAACATCATTGGTATTTAAATAGGCTACCAATCCACCCTTACCCTTTATCTTTTTCTTAATCTCATCTTTAGAAAATTTTCCGGAAAAACAAAGTTCTACCAGAGCACCCACAGGTACTCCGCCACTCCTCTCGGGAGTAAAAGGACCCTCTCCGTCTAGGGCATTATTAACGTCAATAATTTTTCCTTTGCAATGTATGCCAACTGAAATCCCTCCACCCAAATGAGCTATAATAAAATTTGCCTTCTCATATTTTTTATCTAAATCCAAAGCTGCTTTTCGCGCGACTGCTTTCTGGTTTAAGGCATGGAGTATGCTGATTCGGGGAATTTCTGGCATACCGGAAATTCGGGCAACAGGTCTCATTTCATCAATTACTACAGGATCAACTATATAAGAAGGGATGGATAACTTCTCGGCAATTCCGTGAGCAAGCAATCCTCCCAAATTAGAGGCATGCTCTCCGCGTACTCCCTTGCGAAGGTCCTCTAACATTTTATCATTTACGCGGTAAGTGCCGCTGGAAATAGGATTTAATAATCCTCCTCTACCAACTACCGCATCGAGAGCAGAATGGTCAATGCCTTTTTCTTTTAAAAAATTTAATATTATGTCCTGGCGAAATTCATATTGGTCGATAACCTTGTGGAAAACGTGCAATTCTTCATTGCTATGCTCAATCTTTTTATCAAATAGTAATTGCTCGTTAGAAAACAATGCTACTTTAGTAGAAGTAGAACCGGGATTTATCACTAATATTTTATAATCTTTGACCATTAAATATCACCTCTCTTAGATCACTCAATCTTATTTAATTTCATTCATCTCACTCATTAATACTCCCAGGGCGATAGAATATAATTTTGACTGAGCACTATCTGCGCGAGAAGCTAATACTACCGGAGCCTTTGCCCCTAAAAGCAACCCTGCCGGTACTGCTTTAGCTAAATAAACCAAACTCTTGGCAAAAATATTTCCTGATTCAATATTTGGCACCAATACAATATCTACTTCCCCGGAAACCGGACTTTCAACTCCCTTGTGTTCTGCCGCTTCTTTGGAAATAGCATTATCAAAACCCAGCGGTCCGTCTACTATTCCACCAACAATCTGTCCTCTCTCGCTCATTTTAGCTAAACAGGCTGCGTCGATAGTCGCCGGCATATCCGGATTCACTAATTCCAATGCTGCCACAACTGCCACTTTGGGTTTCTCTATCCCCATTGAATGGGCATAATAGATAGCATTCTGAATTATTTGAGCCTTCTGTTCTAAATTAGGACTGATGCTCATTGCCCCGTCAGTCATAGTAAGTAGACGATTATAACCTTTAATCTGCAGGGTATAAACATGACTGAGCATCCTATTGGTCCGCAAACCAATCTCTTTATTTAAAATAGCCTTTAGTATCCTTGCTGTTCCTATCATCCCTTTCATCAATATAGAAGCCTTTTTGTTTCGGACTAATTCTACGGCACATCGGGCTGCTTCTGTTTTATCAAGCCGGTCAATTATCTCATAATTAACGGGGTCAATACCTAGTTTATCAGCTATCCGAATAATTTCTTTTTTATCACCGACTAAAATTGAATCAGCAAGTCCTTCCTTTCGGGCCGCCTCCACTGCCTTTAACACATCTTCTGCACCGGCAGAAGCTACTGCCATTTTTTTAGGACTATAATCTTTTGCCTTATTTAAAATTTCATCAAAAGTCTTTAACATCTTTTTCTTATCACCTCTTTATTAAAAATAAATTTTTAATAATTTACCAATTTACCAATCCTCCGATTCACCAATTAAATTAATCATTAGGCTATAGGTGCACAATGAATTGTGCCCTTTTATTCTTTAATATTCTTCTTAATTACTTTTCCCAGTCTTTTAATTCCTTCATCAATATCTTCCGCACTCGGAAAACAGAAAGAAAGCCGCATGGTGTTTTGGCCTTTTCTGTCAGCAAAAAATGGAGCACCGGGTACGTAGGCCACCTTTTCTTCGATTGCTTCTTTAAACATCTCTCCGGTATCTATATACTCAGGCAAAGTAGCAACTACAAAAAATCCGCCTTGCGGTTTGGTCCAGACAGTCTCTTTTGGGAAATATTTCTCTAAAGCATTTAGCATGGTATCTCTTTTTTTCTTATAAATTTGGACATTAGATTTGATATTTTCTTCTAATTTACCTGATTGACAGTACTCACAAGCGATTAATTGGCTTAAGATACTGGTACATAAATCCGTTGCCTGTTTCAGTATGGCTATCTTCCTTATTACTTCTTTATTGCCCAAGATCCAGGCCAGCCGCAACCCGGGACATAATATCTTAGAGAAAGTACCCAGGCTAATAACAGAACCATTTTTTTCCAAAGAATATATAGAGGGGGTTGGTTCTCCTTCAAATCTGAGTTTTTCATAAGGGTTATCTTCTACAATAAATACATTGAATTTATGAGCAATTTCGATTATTTTCTTTCGTCGAGCCAGAGACATGGTTACTCCTGCAGGATTTTGAAAATTGGAAATAGTATATATGAACTTAACTTTTTTACCTTCGTTTTTAAGCTGGGTAAGTTTTTCCTCTAGTATATCCATCTGCATGCCTTCATCATCCATGGGTATACCTACTAATTCTCCCCCATAACTATAAAAAGCGTTTAAAGCAGCTAAATAGCTGGGCAATTCTACTATGGCAACATCTCCGGGACTTAAAAATGTTTTACCTACTAAATCTAATCCTTGTTGCGAACCGGAGCTAATAATTATATTTTCTAACTCCCCCTTATTTCCATCTTTTGCCAGGTGATCTAAAATACATCGTCTTAATTCGGGTAATCCTTCGGTACTGCTATACTGTAAGGCTTGAGCACTTTTTTTATTAAAAATATTCTGGGATATTTCCTTTATCTCTTCTACCGGAAAAGTTATGGGATCCGGCATTCCTCCCGCCAAAGAAATCACTTCCGGATTTTGAACTAATTTTAAAATCTCCCGAATAGCTGAAGCTTTCATTTTAGAAGCTAAAATAGAATAAAACTCTTCTGTATTTATCGGCATAATATTCACTCCTTTTATTTTTATTTATTACTTTACCTATATTCTAAGGCTTCTTCTTCGCCTTTTAATACTCTGATTGCTCCTAAGGCCAGGGCTTTCATCTCATCAGTTCCCGGATATACGGTAACAGGGGCAATAAAATTAACCCTTTCTTTTATCCAATTCACAAAAGTCTTACCCAATACTCCTTTATCCCTTGCTCCATTGCCAGTAATAACTATGGCATTCACTTTTCCCTTTAACACAGCTGCCATTGCTGCTATCTCTTTGGCTATTTGATAGGCCATGGCTTGATATAACAGTTTAGCTTTCTTGTCTCCCTTGGTAATTCTTTCTTCCACTTCTAACAAATTATTTGTTCCCAGGTAATCTACCAATCCACCCCCTCCAATAAGTTTCTTTAGCATTTCCCGGAGAGTATATTTCTGTGAATAACACAATTTTACTAATTCTACACTGGGCAGTCCCCCGGTTCTCTCAGGACTAAATGGTCCTTCTGCGCTGGCATTGTTTACATCGATCATTCTTCCCTTACGATGAGCGCTTACCGAAATTCCTCCTCCCAAATGAACGACTATTAAGTTTAGTTCTTGGTAAGATTTACCTAATTCCTGAGCTACTCTTCTTGCCGCTGCTTTTAAATTAAGGACATGGCATAGGCTTTCTCTCTCAATATCAGACATCCCGGAAATTCGAGCAACGGGCTCCAATTCATCGACTGCTACTGAATCAACAATAAAAGACGGAACTCCTATTTTTTGAGCCAGATCATAGGCAATTACTGCTCCTAAATTTGAGGCGTGTTCTACCCGTGGCCTTTCCTTTAAATCTTCCAGCATTAACTTATTTATTCTATAAGCTCCGCTTTTGACGGGCTTCAATACTCCCCCTCTGCCTACTATAGCATCTAAAGAGTTAATGTTGATATTCTTTTTCTTTAAAAAATTTATAATTATTTCTTCTCTAAACTTGTGTTGATCGAATATTTTTATATACTTCGACAATTCTTCCGAACTATGCCTTATTGTCTCTTTATCCAATAATTTATCATCTTCAAAAAGAGCGATAGCAGTAGAGGTTGAGCCGGGATTAATTACCAGTATTTTCAATTTTCTTTTCATATACGCCTCCGCTTATTAAATAAGCAATTTTCGTGCCAATTTATTAAGTAAGGGAAATAAAACAAAAAATGGCTTTTGTCAACTGCTAAAAGCCATTTTATAAATAGATAGAATATTTTGTTTTTTGTATTTATCTGCATTTTATTGCAATCTGTGCAATTTGTGTCTATAAATTGCATTATACGTGTCCTAGGCCTACGGTGTGAAACTAATTTGCATCTCATATAAAATTAGTTAGTTGGTTGGTAGGGGCGTATTGCATACGCCCTCAATGTTCAATATAAAACCGCAGGACAAGTGTTTCGCCTATCAAGGGGGTTCGATTTATCGGTGCGGATGAATCCGCTCCCTACACTAAAAGCAATAGTTTATGTAAAATGTTTTGAATTTTGAATTATGGTTTTACGTTTTTCGCTTTTAGCTTTTATCTATACTCATATATCTTCTTAATATTATACTTTTTGATTTTATAATAAAAACTTCTCAGGCTGATTCCCAACTTTTTTGCTGCCATTGCACTATCCCCATTGGTAGATCTCAAAGCATTTATTAAGGCTATCCTTTCCGTATCATCTTTTATCTTCTTTAAATTATTTTTATCTAAATTATAATCAATTAAATTGCCTGGCTTGGAATTGGTAATTAGTTTTTCTTCGATTGTTTCCAATTTATTTAGTTCAGTCAAGGGAGGAATATGTTTGGGCAAAATTAATTCTTCACTTAATTTCATATTTATTACTGCTCTTTCAATTATATTTTCTAATTCTCTTACATTCCCCGGCCAGGAATAATCTGATAATATATTTAATGCTTCCGGCGAAATACCTTTTATGTTTCTTCCAAAATCCTGATTATATTTTCTGATCAGATTATTAACCAAGAGAGGCACATCTTCTTTCCGTTCCCTTAAAGGAGGGATATAGATAGGAATAACATACAATCGGTAATAAAGGTCATCCCTGAACCTTCCTTCTTTTACCGCATTTTTTAAATCAATATTAGTAGCTGATATTATTCTAACATCCACATTAATAGGGCTTCTTCCCCCTACTCTTATAATCTCTTTTTCTTGAAGCACCCTCAATAGCTTAGCCTGTAAATTCAGGCTCATCACTCCGATTTCATCTAAAAATATAGTCCCCTTGTTGGCTTCTTCGAATAGTCCCTTCTTTCCGGTCTTTTTGGCTCCGGTAAATGAACCTCCCTCATAACCAAATAGTTCACTTTCTAATAAAGTATCCACTAAAGCAGAACAGTTTACCCGAATAAATTGCTGGTTTTTTCTTTTACTAATATGATGTATGGCGTGAGCGAAGAGTTCTTTTCCGGTTCCACTTTCCCCCTGAAGTAATACGGTCGCTGGAGTTTGGGCAGCTTTCCTGGCCTGTTCTTTAGCGATAACCATTCCCCTGCTTTTCCCTACAATATCTTCAAAAGTATATTTCGATTCTAAATGTCTAACCCTTTGTTTGACCCTCTTTAATTCCTTATTCAAATATTCTATTTCCGAAACATCATGTATCACCGCCACACTACCTTTCAAAATCCCTTCTACTATAACCGGTGCTACATTCACTATTACCTCTTTACGATTAGGCCCAACACGCATTCTCACTCCGTGTACCGGTTTCCTGGTTCTCAGTACCTTTAAATGCATACTTTCGCCCTCATCAGGAATATCAATGGTAGGCGGTTTCCCTAATACATCTTCTTCTGTTAGTCCTGCGAGCCGGGTATAAGCAGGATTAATAATAGTATGTAAACCATTTTCATCTACTACTGAAATAGCATCATCGGTAGAATGAATAATTGCTTTTAGAGTGCTCTGAATCTCCTTTTGTGTGGCAATTTCCTGCAACCATTTATCTTTATTTGTATTAATCTTCTCTTTCATAAACAAACAACCTTATTCTAATTTTCCAATTAGCTAATTCACCAATTCACCAATTGAATTCAATTTTATATTAATTATTATTGCTACCTACATTCTATCCAATACTTGTATTTTGTCTATTTCCTTTTTCTTTTCTTTTTTTGTCTTTTATAGGGGTCGGATTTATCCGACCCGAAACAAGTTCGATGAATCGAACCCCCTGCATTTGCATAGACAGGCGAGACGCCTGTCCTACGATTAGTGAGTAACCAACTAACAAATCTTTTATTTTCTTTCTTTTCTTCACTATATACTCGATACTCGATACTATTTTCTAAACGCTCTACGCTAGTTTTGCTATCCGCTATTATATATTATACTATCTTCACTCATTACTTATCACTTATTACTGTATTATCTATTCAACATCTTTTGGGCATGCTGGATAGTAATCTCGCCCATCTGACTTCCGTCTAACATGCGGGCAATCTCTTTAACCCGTTCTTCTCCTTCCATCTCTTTTAACCTTATCCCGGTCTGATTATTTAAAATATATTTCTCAATATAAAAATGTCTCCCGGCCCTGCAGGCTATCTGAGGTAGATGAGTTACACAAATTACCTGTCTTTTTTGGGAAAGCGCCTTCAATTTTTGAGCGATTATCTCACCCAAGCGTGCCCCTACCCCACTATCAATTTCATCAAAGATTAACGTCGGAACTTGATCTACTTCGGAAAGTATTGATTTTAAAGCTAACATTATTCTCGAAACCTCTCCCCCTGAGACAATTCGAGCCAAAGGGCGCAATTTTTCTCCTACATTAGGAGAAATCATAAACTCAATATCGTCTACCCCTTTTGGACCTACTTTATATTTTTTGCCTTCTATTTCTATTCCGTTATCATCTTTGTAATTATTAATTGAAACTTTAAACTGACATCTCTTCATATTTAAATCTTCTAATTCTCTTACCACCATCTTTTGTAAATCATCGGCAATCTTTCTCCGATTGATGCTTAGATGGTGAGAAATAGTGGCAATTAAGTCTTTCAGAGAATTAACTTCTTTATTTAATTTTTTTAATTTATCTTCACTACAGTCGATGACTTCTAATTCCTGATATATTTTTTGGCGATATTCTAATATTTCTTCGATAGTGGAGCCATATTTACTCTTTAAACTATTAATCAGATTTAATCTTTCCTCCACTTCTTTTAATCTTCGGCTATCCAAATCTATTTCATCTTTATATTTTATAATTTCATTTACAATATCCTCAAATTGATATCCTGCTTCTTTTAAATTTTCTCTTATCTTTTCTATCCGCCGGTCTAAGGAGGCAATTTCTCCTAAATCTGCGGAAACTTCGTTTAGAGAATCTCTTACCGAGACTTGTTCTGGTCCTCCTTCACAGAAAATAAAATTAGCTTTTTCCATGGTCTCAATAATTTTTTCCGCATTTTTTAAAACCATCTCTTCCTCTTCTAAAGTCTTGTCCTCGCCTTTAACTAAAGATGCTTTATCTATTTCTTCTAACTGAAATTTTAGAAAATCTATTTTTTTTAAATTTTCTTCTTTGTCTTTTAATAATTGAAATAACTTTTTATTCTTTTCCCGCCACATTCGATAATTATCAGATAATTCTTTTCTATATTTAATAATTTTGTCTCCACCCAGGTTATCCATCAGGTCAATATGTTTGGAAGGGTCTAAAAGAGATTGATGGTTATGCTGACCGTGTAAATCAACTAAAAATGTACTAATCTCTCGAAGCGTGGATAAATTTATCAACCTCTGATTAACCCAGCATTTACTCCGTCCTTTTTTATTAACCTCCCGCCTAATAAGTAAAGCCCCCTCTTTATCAACAATTTCTATATCTAAATTCAAATTATTTATCAGCTCTTTTTCCGGGGGAGCTAACAGAAACAGTCCTTCTACCATCAAAATGTCTTCTCCGTCTCGAATTAAATCAGAAGCGGCGTAACCTCCCAAAATTAAATCTATCGCTTTTACGATA
>Ga0190313_1001952_pt1 | contig 10515 bp, 8 predicted proteins | sample 4870071011_MG_FD_169989 | JGI IMG/M metagenome (GOLD analysis project Ga0190313, IMG submission 169989) | Hydrothermal vent sediment bacterial communities from Southern Trench, Guaymas Basin, Mexico - 4870-07-10-11_MG | ecosystem: Environmental > Aquatic > Marine > Hydrothermal vents > Sediment ...
CACGATGTATTTCTGAGATGAGTAAGAGGGAGAAGGATTGGAGGAAGATAGAGTGCCTTAGCTTCCACACAACAATGTATTTCTGAGACACACAAGCAATAGAAAGAGAATACCCTAGAATTGCCAAGTTTCCACACAACAATGTATTTCTGAGACGAAAAAGCCTAAAGGGTGGCGTATTGGCTGGATCTAACTTTCCACACAACGATGTATTTCTGAAACTGGCTGGATGTCGTAGGAAAACGGGCTAAGGTTATCTAGTTTCCACACAACAATGTATTTCTGAGACTTGATGGAAGCGACTACAGCGACATCTGCGAAATCAGCTTTCCACACAACGATGTATTTCTGAGACAATATAAACGAAATAAAACCCGCCGTGAGCGGGATAACTTTCCACACAACGATGTATTTCTGAGACTCTCATATACATAGACGCATACTACGACGGCGACGACCTTTCCACACAACGATGTATTTCTGAGACCGAAAAAGGCGAGTGCATTGACTTCCCTGCTTGGTTCTTTCCACACAACGATGTATTTCTGAGACTAAAAGATTGGTGCTTTGCTTTCAAATGTCCGAAGTGCTTTCCACACAACGATGTATTTCTGAGACAATGAAGTCAAATTCGTTCTTGGACTCATTCCACTCGCCTTTGACTTTCCACACAACGATGTATTTCTGAGACGTCGTGGAACAGATACAGCGGGTTTCCTGCTGGGCTCTGTCTTTCCACACAACGATGTATTTCTGAGACCCAAGATACGCCTATGAGAACGATATTCCACTCGTTCCTTTCCACACAACGATGTATTTCTGAGACCTAAACACCTCGGGTTATCCCACACGAAGGTTTATCAGCTTTCCACACAACGATGTATTTCTGAGACATGTTTATGTAGAAGCAGAGTCAGAGTGGGAAGACGCTTTCCACACAACGATGTATTTCTGAGACTAGGAGTAAGGAGATAGGCGTGGATATGGACGAGCACAGGCTTTCCACACAACGATGTATTTCTGAGACGTTATCCAAGAGTGTTTAGTATCATTTCCCTGAACAGCTTTCCACACAACTATGTATTTCTGAAACAATGAGATAAGAAAATTTGTGTATCACGGAAGCGACTACACCTTTCCACACAACTATGTATTTCTGAAACGGATTGTCATATATGAACTAAGGGAAAACGCATTTTTCTTTCCACACAACTATGTATTTCTGAAACCTGGATTCTGTGATAAGGGAAGGATTTATAGTATAAAAATTTTGCCTGAGTTATAATGCGGTCAACCTCGGATAGTGCATGGGGTATATAAAGGCGGACCGCGTTTATAAGTGGTTTTTATATTAATTTTTTATGAGGTTTTCTTGCAGAAATAGTTTTGCAAAATTAAAAATAAGTTAAAATATATAGCAAAAGAAACTAACAAAAAGTTTTAAATACCCATCGCCCCGCCTGACTGCAATTTTGGATTTTGCCTTGGAAAATCATATAAAATCAGTCAAAAAGTGGTTCTTAAATATTCAGTAGATTACACAGCTTTGGCATGAATTATTCTTTTAATCCTGTTTTACAAAAGCCTCTTAATGTTCCAACAACATTTTCTGCATAACGGAGGTGTATTTTTTTCTCCTTTTTTCATTACCTCAACCATATTCCACTCAAATCCAGCATGGGCAAGAAAATTTCTTTTGTCCGGTTCGGTGCGTTCAAATTCTTTAACATGGCAATAGGTGCACCATTTGGATGGTATGGATTCAGACATCATTTTTAAATTATGTATTTCGATCTTAATTCTGCTCTCAAGTCTTTCATCAAACTTAAACAGTTTCTCAGCAACTTTTTTAATATCATCAAGTGCCACGACATCAATCTGCTTAGATATAATTCCATTTGTTTCAGATAATTTTGAGATCACATATGCATAGGTATAAATCTTAAATTCGTGAGCAAATTTTAATTTTTTATGCACCCATAGCCTTTGACTACAATCGTATTTAACCTCTACATTTTGCTCATAAATTTCGAAGGTTTTCTGTATTATTTCACGAAGAACATTAGGGTCTGGATAAAATCTAAAGAACGCTAAAGGCAAGCCGTTGTACAGTGAGCCTATAAACGCAGAAAGATCCTCTTTTCTTATTTTTCTCAATGCATCGATCCTGGGGATGGCATCACTTGACAGTAGAGTTTTTCTTTATTTATCATTTCATTTAAAGGAACTGGAGTTACTTCAACACTTTCTATAACATTAACATTAAGCACATCCTTATCCGTTATATTATTGCCCGCAGGATCCGAGTTGACTGCCATAAATTTTATTTTCTTAAAAATAGAGATGTATTGTAACAATTCCTTAACAGCTCTGTATGATAGTATTGTTGAATAATTAATTCCATGCGTAGTATCCAAAGTAATCTCCAAGATACCATCTTCTAATTCGCAGAACATAAGTGCTAACTTTGCGAAGAGATAGTAGTAATAATCTAGTGCCTCGCCTTCAAATTTTCCATTTGGAAAATTGCCGATTCCCGGTGCTATTAAAACATCATAGTTCTTTATGCCATATTTCTTGGCGTATTCAGATATGATTTCCTGCGCGGCTTTCTTTACATCCGCATAAGTCCTTCCTTTATCTGCTATTGTGTCGAGACCTATTATAATAATTTTATCTGGATTTATTTCATTTTGAAGTATTTTTAGTGGAGTTTTGGCTTTCCCCCTATGTTTATTAAAGTTGTACACGACATCCTTCCATCCTCTGGGATGCCCCCAAGGCGCAATCAAAATTTTCATTATTACTTTACCTCCTGAAATTTACCGTATCCAAGGGAGGTTTTTGCTCCAACGCCGTGTTCTTTTAAAGCTTGAACAAGCAGTGCTTTGGCTTTTCTGAGAAGTTCTCCATTATCTTTATCTCTAGCTTCCATCCAGAATTTGAAGCGTACTCCGCTTCTCACTGTTAAAAATAATATGGGCTGAGGGTCGTGCCAGTCTCCCGGCGCTTCGTTTTTTGAGTAATAGGGCTGATAATGAGGATTCATAATATCTATCTCAAATACATCCTTCAAATCCTCAGGATTAGGCAGGGAATCAAAGAAAATTATCTTCCCTTCTTTTTTTATTGTTCCAAAAATTTCACGAAACTCCTTTATAGTATATTTTTCCGCGCCTATCCTAACAGAAATAGTATCCGTATATTCAGTCTCTTCTTCAAAATATTTTGTAGCCCTTTTAATAGCACTTTCAAAGTTTACATTATTTCTTCTGATGACTTCCGCTACTTTAATTATGGCATAACTTCTGGCAACCCCTTTAAGGGCCGATCCCGGAATCACGGGAACACCATAGTTACGATGCAATTTTATTGATGTCTCATAAACGCTTTCTTGACCCAAACCTACAATAGTCCGTGATGCCGTCTTCATTTCGAATCCGTTGTCAAATTTGAGTAGCTTTAAATATTCCCTGTATTTATCAATAGCGCTCCGAGGAAGGCCGAATTTATATTCTCTCTGCTCTTTCATTAAATTTTCGATTTTAACGGGTTTATGATCCTCATCAAATATTATGTACTTGGAAAATATCAGGCTTATATTATCTACTCCGTTTACCACGCTTTTTGAATTAAAGTATTTCTTCAGTATTTTAACCAAATCTTTTGGAAGATAGTAGAGGTCATTGCTTCTGCCCATGGGCTTAACCCTCCTCTTTCTTTAATGTTGCTTTAGCAAACGTTTTAATCCAAGTCAGCAACATTATGGCTTCCTGCGATGCATAGAATACCTGCATGGATGTTGCCTTTTCTATTATCCATTCAAGGACATCAGTACCATTGGTGTAGCCGCGTTTGGCAAGCCACCCATTTATGTGTTTGTATAGGAACTCGTATGCTCTGCTTTCAGCGCTCTTATCTTCTTTCTTTATTTTAGATTTGTAGAAGGCCAGCACATTACCAAGTCCGTTTGTAAGAATTAAAACGGGGGAACTGTTGGCATAGCTATTGTACTTCTTCTCCAGATCGCCGTCTTTTTCATTCTTAATTTCCATTACGCATTCCCAAGCATATTTGGCTCTCTCTTGCTCAATAGTTCTCATAGTTACTCCCTCCACATTTTTATTTTTACAAACCCTTTGCCAACAGTCTCGTTGCCTCCTATCTGAATTATCTTATTATTGAAAGTTTCACTAAGTTTACTAATAATTTCTTCAGCGGAATTCAATACCCCGGTCTCCTGATGCGGCCTTTTTGCAAGGATTAGGAAATAAAGCACAGCATCCGGCGGCAGGTATTCCTCATACCACAGACTATCTACGGTCCCCTTTACTTGATCTATCTTTATCCTAGCAACGACTTCTGTGGTCATCGTTGCAAACTGCTTGAATAGGTCGTCGCTGACTATCGCTATTCTATCTTCTACTTCGACAGGCAGTATGTTTTTAATTATTTTTGTAAGACTGCTCAAATCCACATTCTTATATTCAAGGATAACATCCTCCAATATTACCTTTTGGTTATCTGCAACAATACTGGAATTCTTTGAAACTAAGGCTTCATTTTCTCCAACTTTGAATAGATTTTCGTCTATGTTTTCACTTTTGCCCATTATTTCAAGATCTCTCATAAATCTATTGAGGACGAATGGGCATGTTACGTAGGCAAAGACTCCTTTTAAGCTTCTCACTGGAAACAGTAGGATTCTCGCATCCGTCACGCATATAGCTCCAGAATACATTGAGGCCCTCTCTGTATCCGGACCAAAGATTGCATATGTTTCCTTGCTATTTCCTGTATCTTTGTCATACCTACTTCGCAGTACTCCCTTTAAACTTTGCCCGTAAACTACCGGGAAGGATGTGTGCTTTTCTCTCTGTATTGGCAGATCTACTGCGCTGTTCCTCTCTATGCCGCTCCCCGCATGGAGTGGCGTCAATACGTATATTCCACACATTACACCTTTCTCAAACATTCGCATCACCTCTTTTTTTCCATAGACCTATAAACCCCAATCCAAACCCTAGCCTAGATAAACTACCTAATTTAATGTAAGGTTTATCTATATGACCATCAGAAAATTCGATGAAATATACCGAACCTGCCGGTATGGCATATCTCACTGGTTTAGGTTTCTTTTTTGCCATATCCCAACCGCTAATAATTTGGGGTTTGTCTACAATTCCGCAGATAAATGTTACCCTTATACCTAACTTATTCTCAACAATTTCCTTTATGTTCCAAGTACATCTGTTATTTTGGTCTTCAATCACCGCCGGAGTTGCGAAGTAAATAATAAACCTTTTTTCGTTGTTGATTTTCTCAACAATGTCCTCTAGCTCAATTTCAAAGCCATCAGCAGCCTGATAATGTGCGCCCCTGCTCTCGCCACCGAGTTTTAAAAGGCCACTTTCTCCAAGATAATCTTTTAAATTTTCATCCAGCCAAACTGATAACCCCACATCGCTTTCGAATCTAAGAAACTGGGATGTGTAGAAGAGACTCTCTTCTACTGTTTTTCCATCAGTTAACTTTATCCCTACCCTTTCTTCCCTTTTCACAACATACTTTTCTTTTATTATTTCACTACCACGAACTTTAGCTTCACCTCTTAGATACCTTTCAAGGGTTTTCCAATCAATGAACCCTCTCTCTTTTTTATAGTGCATATATTTTCCGGCAGAAATTGTTTTATCAAGATTTCTCCACTTTATTTTTCGTGGGAATATTTCAAAAATTTCTTCATCTCCATCTTTCTTATACTTAACTATATTGCTTGGCAATGGAAATATTTCACTCTCACCTTTCCTAAAAAATATGCCGTATACTTCAAAATTTGGCTCCTCTTTATTGTAACCGATAAACTCCTTAATTTGTTGATTATTGTATTTTTTGAATAGCTTTGCTCTTATGGCACCAACTACTGCCTGAGGTGAGGGATATGTTGATTTTGCAATAAAATTCTCTCCTGCATTAAAAGATTTCGATTCGCGAAACATTAAAACATCAAGCGGTGAGATTAGGAGCCTTATCCCCAATTTCATTTGATCACCTCCAATTGAGAATCACACTCAAATAAAATCTTTAGGAGAAGAGCAAGAGATTTTAATCTGCATCCCTGCGGTTCTTCAATCCTAATGTATTCCAAAGCAGTTTTAAGGCTTTCCACAAGTTTCTCTAAATTGACAGTGTTCCCTTCAGAGTGCCTCTCTAACTCATAGGTTATGTATGCTTTAACTGCTTCTGGTGGAACGTTTTCAGCCATACTTAGCACATCATATATAAATCGTTTGGATATTTTTCCTTCAATAAGGTATTTCACGGTATTCTTTAAGCCTTCGTTTTCCAAAATCTTCCAATCGGCGCCAGCCACCGAATACTGTCCACTTCTTGTAAGATAACCTATAAAGAAGGCATTTCTACCAGATTGTTTGGCCATTTTTTCTAAACTTCTTGCTCTTTCTAACGCATCTTGGAGGGGATGCAGATAATGAGATATCAGAATTCCAGCACTCATAGTTCTGCTCGGAAGAAGTTCCCAGCCGTCAAATGATTTATTAAATTCTTTTTGGATTTCGTATGCGCACTTTAAAGCTTTATCCACAGGTAATAGAGCCAAAACATCGTCACCGCCTGCATATATCAACTCACCTTTATTATTTCTAACAATTTCCCTAACTTTATTCACTGAAAAGTGCATCAGCGCTCTGCTTATGGCTGAGTGTGTTGCCGGCGTGATTAATCTTTTGGTTCTTGTACCTTTAGATATCAAATATATTTTTGCTTGGTGATGTAGATAATCTTCAATATTCTTCATATCATCGCCTATTAGCATTTTACCCATATTGTCTCCATCCATTACCAGAATCGCATAGTACTTTGGCTGGGTTAAATGTTTTCCTGCTTTATTTTCTATTTCTCTGTGAATCTCCTCCACAATTTTTCGCAATTCATTTATTAGATCCGTGATTTCTTCATCTTTCAGAAGAGATTTCACAACCTCTTTATCATGAATGAGATCGCTCAATATACTCTTAGTATTCAGCCTGTCTATAAAATACCACTCCCGTGAAATTTTTTCTCTATTCGATAATTCTATGTTAGTCTTTTCATTGAGCTTTTTGAAGAGTTCGCTCCGCAATTTAATAAATTCATCATATTTTGATGATTCCTTAATAAAATCATAATATGTCTTCTCATCAACAACCGTTTTTGATAGAGCTACATCCACCACGGATTTGAAGCTCACATCAAATGGTTTACCTGTCTTCTTCGTGAAGAGGTCACCAAACAACTCTCTGTAGAACCTCTTGATTACGCATATTGGACACAGATATTCTCCTCTTTTTATTATCTCCGGTTTCTCTTTTGCCAAGTTATCCCAGAAACTTTTCATATCCTGATACTTCTCTTCGCCTTTAATTGCAAGAACTTCTCCGCACATTGTGCATTTGTAGCCAGAGGGTTGAATTGATTTTTCAAACTTAGATGATTCATAACCCACTATCGCTTCTAGGACTTCAAACATTAATCCGTATAGATCCATAGGCTTGGCAGAATATTTGCTCATATCTTTAAGAATTTCCAGCCACTTTTTATATTTTTCTTTTGTTCCAAAAGGAATGTCTAGGTCATTAACAAAATCAGCGAGTTTATCATAACTTCCCGCGGTGCCTGAGTTTTGAAGTTCGCTTTCGTCAACGGGAACGGGCAGTGCTTCTACAGTTATTTTAAAGTAATTTTTAACAACCTCTTTGCACTTCTCTTTTGTAATGGGATCGGATAATCCTATTTTATCTAATGATTTTTTCGCGAGATCTTCAAGAATTTTATGAATTTCTTCTTCTATTTCTTTTTTCAAATTTTTCAGCTCTTCATCTTTTTTAAAGCTGATGATTGCCAAAAATCTATTGGGTATATTCGCTATTTTGACTTTATCTGGTGTTATAGAAGACTCTTCGGGGAAGTTCTCTAAATCAAAAAACGGCTGTCCTCTTAAATGTGGGAAAATTATAGAGTCAGGACCGTACCTTTCAACAACAACCATCATTGCTTTAAATGTTATCCAGCTCAGCAGGTGACTTCCCGCCCAGAGGTCGGCCTCCTTTCTGGCTGCAGATATAAACCTCTGAACTGGAGAGATTTTGAAGAGCAGTAATGCCGGTGTTCCTCCAGCTATTGCACTGTATATTGCAGCCGAGGCATCCAGATGGTCCCATATGGTATGGTCCGGACATCTGGTGTCGGCAGGTAGGTTCACCAGTTCCTCTGAAATGCTGGATGAAGTTATTCGTCCTAATTCCTCCTTCAGTTTTTCCTTAAAAAATCGCCATATTTTAAAATACATTTGCTTTGGATCATCATCTTTTAGTTTTTCTAATACTTCTTTTTCCTTTTTTAAAACTTCATTCACAACCTGAGAAGTTTTCATTTTTGTAGTACCAAGCACAAGCGATCTTATTCCTTCATATTCCTTTTTCTCTGCAGATATGGGATGCTTAAAGTATGGATGCAATTCTTTATTTGTTCTATGAAAATCTATAATCACCTTATCTTGATCTTCTGAGGTAATGGGGATTCTTTGCATTGATGAGGCCCAGTAATCGAAATTCATCTCGATATCTAGGTCTAAACCCAGCACCTTCAAAAGTTCTTTAGCTCTCTCTTCGTGTCCTGATAGGTTCAAAGCCTTATCTGGCGGATCATGCAAAAATGCCTTGATTTTGTTTTGCCAAAAAGTCCCATTGCTCATCAAAACACCCCCAAATTTCCGAATATTTGAATTTCTCTGAATTTTTTATTGAAATCTCTTAGTGCTTTCCAGTCCGCTATACTATTTACGGGATCATTTCTATATTTATAATATGGATCTGTTTTAAATTTAACCACTCTGACATATGGCTTATCTGCTATATATATTACTCCCACCAGCATAGGAGAGCCTCTTCTTTTAGACTTTAAGTCGTATCCTCTAATGTTGCTTTTTATAATGGGTAAGCCAAACACTACGCGTCGTAAGAAATTATTCCTGTCTCTCCTAAACCGCTGGTACTCACTCTGGAAGTTATACAAACAATCAAGCGGAGTAGGATTATTTAATTTAAAATCTATAACTCCTACATAGCTTGTATTTGGATTTAAAATAGGATATTTTTGGGGTGTTAAATTACCAATTATATTCCTTGGCTGAGGGAGATAGTTTCCCAACATCTCTATAGATTTTTCAACAGATCTTTTAAAGTTATTTTCATTCGTGAAGTCCGTTTCTAACTCTATTGAGTGAAGTTTTTTCAAATCACCATCAATAAATTTTAAGCTTCCAGCACCTCTCCTGTTTCTGAATCCAACTCCACCTAGGGATACTAAAGCCCAGAACGAAATTAGCGCTAAATTAAAAGCTTTCTCATCCCAACTTCGTATTTCAATGCTAAAAGAAGTTCCTGGTGGATAAAAGAAGATGTTTTCTTTTTTTAGTTCCTTTTCGATATCTATCGCACGCCACCTCTTTTCATTTCCTATATACCTGAATAGGTCATTGGCTTGAAATTTAACTGAAAACAATAAATATGAAAGTTTTGCAACATAGGAATCGCGGTGGTAGTTGGGTTTTAGCTTTCTTCTTTCATCATATCTAATACCATAAATCAAGGGCTCTGGCTTTTGGCCGAAATTTTCGTGCACAGTTATATAAACTCTACTCTTTTTTTCAGTACTTCCAAATACAAAGCTCTCTGCATTTTTTAACTCATTGATATTACCACCGAAATAATTTCCAGCCAATGCCCTAAACCACCATCGCATTAAACCCTTGATGGATGGTGCCCTAATTTCTACTTTATTTTGGTTTGCGCCTCTCATATAGATAGGAGTTATGGCCTCCAGTTTAAATTTTGCTTCATACAACATTATCCCTCCTAATATTGAAAAGAAGTGATATTCTTTTTGAATATAAAGCTTTTTGTTGAAATATTTTTCCAACTAAAATTAAACCATTCTTCAATTTTAACCCTGCTAAAATTTAAGTGAAGTTCAATTTTGGTAAGGTTTGTGATATTACTTAACCCGAGAAAAACCTCTCCATATCCACCACAATTTCTTCGTGAAATCCGTTGATTACTCTTTCCTTATTTTTGTTTTTCATTATTATGAGAGGTATGCCGCTCGCTCCATATTTTTCCTGCAGTTCCTTGCTCCAATCGTTGAAATCCACATTTATTTTTATCAGCGCTATATCCTTCCTCTGTCTGAAAAACACCTCCGACGCCTTCTCAAATATTCTGCATGGAGAACACCATCCGCCCCACACATCCACTACCGCCTTATCCTTCTCCGATAAAAGTTTTTCCAGAGATTCTCTGCTCCCAGCTATGTGCTTTACCACACCATCCCTCTCATATACGGCAAAGCCATATACTTTCGCTAATACCTCCGCAAGTAATTCGTGGAGAGCCAGATCATCTTCTGGGCCCGCCCATACATAAGTCTGCTCCGGCGTGAGGACCGCCGCTTTATATC
>Ga0190313_1001953_pt1 | contig 10514 bp, 13 predicted proteins | sample 4870071011_MG_FD_169989 | JGI IMG/M metagenome (GOLD analysis project Ga0190313, IMG submission 169989) | Hydrothermal vent sediment bacterial communities from Southern Trench, Guaymas Basin, Mexico - 4870-07-10-11_MG | ecosystem: Environmental > Aquatic > Marine > Hydrothermal vents > Sediment ...
GATGGATTCAGGAAAATAATTCAGAAGATACCACCTGAGCAAATGCAATAATCTATTTTTCATGGAATAATTAATATTGAACTGGTTTTATGCGAGTATAAGAGAAGGCCGCTCCTATCATACTCTTTCGTTTTATAGACTGGATAATGATTTTGCCTGATGAACCTGAAAAAAAATTAATAAAAGAGGTTTGTGATTATGAGAAGGAAATAAAGATGCCTTATGCAACGAGCGCCGAAAGATTTGGAATTGAAAAGGGTTTGCAGCAAGCGACCGTAGAGACAAGGCATGCCTTGTCTCATTTTAGTTGCAGCAAGGGTTACTATTTATTAAAGAGACCTTAGTAATCAAAAAAAAGGAAGCATTTTTTATAAAAAAATCGTATTATTTTTATTTATTTTCGATCATACTCATTCTGCTCCATTTTACAATAGCGGTTTCTTGTGCCTCTGAAAAAAATATTCAGGAAAACATAGTTTTAACTCCGGCTGATCAGTTGATCCTTAATCGAATTGACAAGCTATCGCAGGCAATGGATGCCAAATTTGAAAAAATGAACGGTAGATTTGAAATAATGAACGATAGATTTGAAACAATGAACGCCAGAATCGATAATTTATGAATAACCATGGTAGGAGGCTTTATCGGCGTTATGGCTTTTATCGGCGGGATGGTATTCTGGGACCGTAAAACTTTCCTGAAGCAGGCAAAAAAAGAATTCCGTGAAGAAATAGACTATGATAAGAAAAAAATTGACGCAATTCTTATGGCCATGAAGAAACTGGCTCCACAGTTTCCCGAGATCAGGGAAGTTTTAAAAAGCTTTGGTTTACTGTAAGAAAGGAGCCCAATTAAAATTCCAGATGAATTTTAATTGCTTTTTCAATCCGGCACATTTCGTTTTTTTCCAGAACGCCGATAACTTTTACTATTCTGATTTTATCAAGGGTTCGTATCTGGTCGGCCTTGGCTTTTGAGTTTTTGGGCAGATTGGCGGAACCTTTTTTCAGCAACACTTCAAAAGGATAAATTTTATTGATGTTTTTAGAGGTGATGGGCAATATTGTTACAGTTCCGGAAAATTTGTTATTTTGATCATTGGAAACAACCACGACCGGTCTGGTTTTAGAAATTTCGCGTCCAACCACAGGATCGAGATTTGCAAGATATATTTCGCCTTTTTTAATAATCATCCCATCCCTCTAAATCGGCATTTTCAAATTCATTGACAAGCTCCAGGCTTTCATGTCTGACGGCCTGATATCCTTGTTCAAGAATTTCATTCAGTTCTTTTTTTTCTTTTTGTTCGATCTGTATCTTTATAGCTTCGGCGATAAACCGGCTGCGTTTTCGAGGCTCTGTAAGCCTGTTCAACGAATCGACCAGATTTTTTGGAAGTGTTATGTTTAACCTTATAGTTCGTGTATTCATTATGCACCTTTATACTCATTAATTTAATACATTAAAGCATACATTATATATTACACATTAGTCAAGGATTGATTATTATGTTACAAAAAATTAATTCAGCAGAAATTTTACCTTCCGGCTTTTCCTGTCAGGTTTATAAAAATAACCAATCCGGCAGCGTGGCGATTATTGTTGCACTGGCGATGATTGTTTTACTTACTATAACAGCTTTTGTTATTGATACCGGATATTTGTACGGTGCCAAGAATAAATATCAAAACGGGGTTGAGGCAGCAGCTATGGCCGGGGCGGTTAGTCTTTGCGATGGTGATCCTGCGGGGGTTGCCAGGCAGGTGGCTATTGATAACGGGCTGCCGGCAGGTTCTCTTGTTGTGAAGGCCGGGTTTTATGATGAAAAGGATTTATATGGGGATTTTCCTGGATACAAGGATTTTGTTGCGGAAGGGGAAGGAGGTTATCCTGAAGAACAATTTAATAATGCGGTTATGGTTAAGCTGAATGCAACTGAAGAGACTTTGATGGGCGGTTTTGTTGGTAAGGATGAGGTGAATATTGGCGCGGCTGCGGTTGCGTATTTAAAACGCTACAGCATGCTGTCCATGGATGAAGACGGCAAAATCAATTATTATAATAAAAATCATGGTATTTTTATAAATGGTGATATCAATTCAAATGGAGATATTGAAGTACATCCGCAGAGTGATATACCTGATTTTAATAATGTTAATCTGATTGCACATGGCTCGATATCACCTGCAGACCTTCCTGATGCTTATCCGAATAGTCCCATCGTAGATGATGTAAGAATCGTTGATGATGACTACGCAGCTTTGCTTGGAGCTGATGCTGATTTTAAATTTTCGGCTTCTGATGATCCAAACTTTAATTCTATAATGTACGCCAAAGAGCATAATGTTTTGTCCCGTAGATTTAAAGCATTTATCGAAATGGCAGCACAATTGTCTGGATGGAATCCTGAGATAGATAAATATTTTTTTGATTTATCAGGCCTTCCTGAAGGCTCTAAAATTTTTTTTGATGCAGAAGGACGGACGGATTTACTTGTTCAAATTCAGCTAAAAGAATTAAACAGCGCAGCCAATCCTGTTGCCGGGGTTACTTTTATTACCAACAGCGTGGTTTATATTGCTGCCCAGATACAAACCACCAATAATAGCATCGAATACTACGGTGGAGCAGGTAATAGTCAGGTTGTAGTTGTTTCCTCTAAAAGCGTGAATCTGGATTTTGCAAATATTAATTTAGATGGTGTTGTTTTTTTTAGCGGGGAAAATTTTGAAGCACGTAATGCCGGTCATGGAGCAGTGCTGCCTGACAGAAAAATCAGGGTACTGGCTGCAGATGAGATAGATGTAGTTGCAGATTTTGATTTTAATTGGGATTTTAAATTCGGGCCGCCATGTCCGCCGACAATACCTAAGCTTGGCCGCCTGGAGTCTGTGGATTAGATCTTTCAATAATATTAATTTGCAGCGGAATTTCTATTAATCCGTATTTTTTATGGGTTGTATGTATTTTTAAAACTGTTTTTATTATTCCTTTGTCCATTATATTCAATATGGGCGTCAGTTTTAGCCTGTAACCTTTTTCCATTTTACTATATGTTACCTTAAAAAGATCCTTTGTTATTTCAATATTTGTTATTTCAAAGTTTTTGCCACGATTGAGCTTAAGAGTAATGTAACGTTCCGGAAAACGGGTATTGTCGGTGGAGGAATTTTTTTTTATAATATAACGGTTTTTGTCTATTCTGCCAAAATCTACAGCTTTGGGGATTATCTGCAAATCAGCCAGGAGCCGGCCGAAAACAGGTACGGCAATAACAGGTTTGTCCTTGTAATTGGTTTTGATAATCAGCCGGCCTCTATAAACACCGGCTTTTGACGCTTTATTCTTTACTGTTAAAAGATATGAATTTGTTTTGCTGATTTTATTTAAGCTGCAGGATATTTTTGAAAACAACATGCCTTGTTCAATTGTCAGCAATAAAGGCTCTGCCCGATTTGCGCTGATAATAATTTTTTGCTCAAATTTTTGATCCGGAAAACCATTAAAGAAGATTCTATCAGGCTTTATTGAAATAACCGGATCAACAAAACAGGTTATACTTATTTTAGTTTTCGGTTTTACCGGGTCATTGGAATATACCACCGCCTTTCTGACTAATTTTCCTCTGGAATTGGTTGTATCCACCTTTAATGTTATCTTTCCCATGCTACCTGCAGGGATTAGTTTGTCAAAACTGACAGCAGTGCAATTTCACCCAGGCTCAATACGTTTAATCAGCAATGGTTTTTTACCTTTGTTAAACAGGGTAAAGGTATGCTGAATTTCTTTGCCTTGTGTTATATGCCCGACCTTGAATACAGGACTATCAAATGCAATTACCGGAGGTTTGATTTTTGCTGCTCCTGTTTCGGCAAAAACCGTATCAAGGGAGCAAAGAATATTTAACAAAATAAAAATGTGGATTAAGAAAATGATTTTTTTCATTGATTTCCAAATTTAAAAATAGGTGTTTACTCGTTTTCAACGTCCTGTGGGGGATATTGAAATTTTGCCCAGGGCCTTCCACCTACCCAGAGCATAACTGTTACCGGATCTTCAAAATATGTGACTTCTTTATAAAAATCTGCAATTTGCGCCATAATATCTTTAAACTCTCGTGAATGATCTACCTTGATGCGAACCCATATTTCTCCTTTGGGTGGTCCGAATTTGTCCGGTTCTAAAGGATTATGTGTTTGAACTGTATGAAGTGGAAATATTTCCAGGGCCTCTTCTTCAAACATTTTGCTGGATTCATATTCCAGCTCATTTTCTGAATCAGACTTTCTTGTGGAAGTTACCGTTTGATTTTTAAAAGTTATTTTTTTTGCGTCAACAGAATCTAACGGATTTTTTTCTAATATATCATCCGGATCAAGCTGTTTGTCGTTTTTAACAGGAGAAGGAGCTAATCTATCGGCTGTTTTTATTTGGTTGGAAATTTTATTTGATCTGTTATAAAAAATTATACCTGCAATACCAGCCAGCAACAATGCAATTATGATAATTCCGTATTTTTTCATACAAGGTACTTCGGCCTCAATAATTAAAAAGGGAGGCGCAAGCCTCCCCTTTTAATTGGGTTAAAAGTTTAAATATATCCGGTTAAATTATGCTTTTTTCCTTCTTAAGCCGATCAAACCCAGAAAAGCCGGCGCCAGGAGGAATATTGCGCCCGGGATGGGGACTGCAGCAAAGTCAGGTCCTCCACCTTCGATAGTGAGATGAGTCAGATACCCTGTTTCATTATCGAAATATGATTCATTGGGATAGTCCTTGTCCCATTCAATCCATGCATCTTCACCATCCCAGATTCCACCGTCGAAAACAAAGGTTGCTGTAAATAGCAAGCTATCTTCTCCAGCATCTATAGAATACCCCCTGAAGCCCCAATCATATTTTCCGGCATGAAAAAGGCTTTCACCCTCATGGCCGGCATTTGTCGCTGCTCCTGGTAGATACCCTACTGCTTCATCCGTTGCCAATACGGATTGATCCAGTCCATATTCAAAGCTCACATAGGTTAGCTCTGCGCCACCAATGGCCGTGTCGTCAAAACCCATATTCATTCCCCATCCATATATGATATCATCTTCTTCTGCATGGAAATACAAAGAGATGTCAACTTCTTCACCCAGCATGGCCGTTTCTAACCCGGATGAATCCATCCACATATATTGAGCATGAGCTGGAGCTGAAATTATCATTATCACCGCGCAAACAAACATAACTGCTAATGGTTTTACTTTCATAATCTTCCCTCCTATATCGTTACCTTTTAATAAAGCCTATATCGTTACTTTTTAATAAAACGGAACAGACGTACCCATACGACCCCGGAATTTGGCACGATCCGCCGAGTTAACGGTTCCGTTAAACACCATATCAGAATCGGAGTTATACCCCGGTTCACCTTCGCTTTTGCCATAGGACTGCCGAAACATAGACCTGTCTTGCGAGTTCACATCATCGTCATTGTTGAAGTCCCCATCCGCAATATTTGCCCAACCGTCATCATCAGTATCTTCCTGGCCTGAATTATCGGTTAAATAAGCATTGTCGGAGCCATCCGGGATGCCGTCATTATCACTTTCATTATCCAAAGCGGATTCGCTGTGATAAATGGTCAGATTGGAAATAATCCCCGGGTTCCAGTAATCATCGGCTGCGCCGATGTTACAGGTTGCGTTGGTCGGATTCCAGTTAACAGCAATGTTGAGGCCCCAGCTCGATGCAATTATACCTGTTGCCGAATCGTTCTGGCACGGGTCAGGCGCAAAATATCTGTATTCATTAGGAACATCTGATTTGTTGCCGTCATTTACAGGCGGGCCCTGGGGATCTCCCGCGACACGGGCAAGAACTAAGTTGGAAATTAGAGCTGCATAACCGTTTTCTGATGGCCCACCGCTACCGAATGCATCACCTCCACCAACGGTAAGATTACCCTCACTATCAGTGCCAAGATATGCAGCGCTTAATACATTATTGGCAAGCAACCTGCCGCTGCTGTACAGAATAACACCCGTTGGAGTGGTTGACCATTCAGAACTATTCCACAGCATAAGTTCACCTGTCCTGTTGGGAGGGCCGGTCGCATAACCTATACCAGTGATAAGATTACCTGAACCATCTACTGTAATTCCGGCAGAAGCGCCGGAAATTGAACCAATCAGACCAGTTCCAAGATCAGTGGGATCTGTTGTATCCAAAACCGCAACACCACTTCCATAAGGGGGACCAGGCCAGTCTCCGCCGTTAATCACCAGATACTGGTCGTCCGCCCATGCCGCATCATAATAATTAACTGCATATGCAGTAACACTTGCATGAGGGTTGGTACCGTCATGCAAAACCGGCGGGTTATCCGGGTCAAGGATGCTGACAGGGATAATAAGAAGCGGAGCTCCATAACCTATACCAAGAGCAACTTTTGTTCCGTCCGGTGACACTTTAACAAAACATGGATCCATAGTGCCGCCAACCGTGCCGATAACATCCCATTTATCTGTGCCGTAATTCCTCTGAATGTAGAGTTTTGTGCCTGTAGCAGAAATAATTCTTCCTTCAGCCTCGTAATCACCCACCATAGCGGAGGTATTTTCAGGAAAATAGCACATTGCCGTAAACCAGCTCCATGCACCTTCATCGCCTCCTGCTATAACAGGATTAATCATGGACTCGTACCCCAACGCCGTTTTATAGGTGCCAAAGTCATCCGCCCATGATTGCGGTACTGCCAGCAGCAGGAAAACAAAACCTGCCAGCAGACTAAATGTTTTTTTAAATTTCATAATACATTCTCCTTAATTTATTTGTTACTTTGATTTTTTTATTTTAAATTTTATTTTGTAATATCCTTTTTATCACCTCCTTACTTGTATGCAGAATTTAAGTATTCTTTCTTTTTAAGGCAACAAGCCCCAAAAAGCTGCTTACAAGCAGCCATACAGCGCCGGGAATCGGAACTGCCGCAACATCCATAACCGCATCAATCTCTGTTGAAAATGTATCTTCGCTATTTTGCCAGATTTTAACATACTGTATCCAGGCAAGATCCGCAGCAACGCCACTTCCATCGACTGCATCGGCGATATCAACGCCTGTTCCACCACCAGACCCATCATAAAGGGCAACAAGTTCTGAATAGGTTGAGTTCTCCCAGGCTATATCCGGATCCACAGGTTTGGTGAAATCGGATGGAATTGTTCCGTCCGCAGCCTGAGGCCCGCTTGTGTTTGTATAGCCTAATGTGGGGAATAGATCATCAGCATATACATTCGGAATATCGTACCAGGTTGTTCCATCCTGGCTGACGCTTATGTTTCCAGGCTCGGAGGAATACCCCGTGCCGGTAACGCCGTTTGGCCAGTCGGTATCTATCAACATGGAGTTACCAAAAACAAGCAGATCCATACCGTAAGGATTGTTAGCGTCATCCATTACATGATGATCAAATGACAGGGTTAGATAACCGCCCGCTCCGATGGAGACTATTTGGTCTGTTGCCCACGGAGGAACAAACATGGTAACATCCTGATTTCCACCGCCCCATGCCGGCGTTTCCAGACTGGGCAAACCAAGCGCCGTACTTGAGTCATTATAACCGGCTACAGGATTTGTACCTTGTGCGAAAGCCTCAACAGTTACAGCATAATCATAAGCATGAACAGGCATTGCAACAAAAAGAATCAACAAAGCCGGAATAATAAAAATGTTAAAATATTTTATTTTAGTACTAAATTTTATTTTAGTACTAATTTTGTTATCCATTTTTTCTCCTGATGCCCATAATGCACAGGAAGGCGGAACCGATCAGCCAGACTGCGGCCGGAACCGGAACCGGATTGTCAGGAACTCCGCCTTCCCATCCTGGACTTTGCCATCCGTCCCAGGAACCGTCAGAAAGGGTTCTGGCCGTGGCTCCAGTGCCTGAACTTGTATAACCGTCGAAATCTCCATCTGTTGTTTCGGCGACAAAATATTCCCAGTATGTGCCTGAAACTCCGGCATTTCCGTCATAAAAGAAATCGTCTAACGAAGTGCCCCAGCTATAAACTGTAGTCGAATATTCCAGTGTAGTCGAATGTGCGCTTGATCCGTCCCATTCATCGCCTACGGCTTCAACCATATCAAATCCGGTTGTCGTGGTTCCGTCAAACCTGAAACCAAAAGCATAGGATGCTATGTCAGCACCCACAGCCCCTCCAATTCCACTTGCATTGTAATCTACAACCATAACGGCTTCATTTGAACCTGTGCCTGACCAGTATTCAATCTCAAGATCAGTAAAATCATAGGCCAATGCCGAACCAGTCATTAAGCAAACTGCAAAAATTGCGGTAAGGAAAGCTTTAAAATTTTTCATTTTCAATAATTTCTCCTTTTTTTGCCCTTTAGGGCTGATTTTTATCAGGGTTTGTCTTATAAACAACTTTTTGAGGCTGTTTATACATTGCAATATGTAATTTTTTTCCATCCACCTCCTTTCTAAAAAAAACCGTCGGCCAACAAAAAAACCGGACTACCACAGCTTTTTTCAAAACTTCGGCAGCCCGGCTTTCTCGATAAGGAGACCCGGTGGCATTCCGGCCCTGCCTTGCGGCAGGTGTGGCATTATCGGTTTTCTAACGATATATACTGGTTTTGGTAACGGGTGCTAAATAAAAAAAATAGATTATATTGCGGTATATCAGCATTGCTGACATTAACATTCATCAGGAATTAATAATATATGGAGGAGGGATGTAAGAAAAAGTGATAAGAAGAGATATATAGTGTTTAGAAAGGAAAAATCTTTTTTAATTAATATCTTTTCCTGTCACCCCACCCCTCGCAGGTTAATCGACAGTTTAAACAGACAAGGTTTCCTGACTTTCCGAACCATGACCGCCTTCCCATCCTGATTATTTCAGGACAGTGGCCAGCATGATCATGGCAATAATTCGGATTTACAGTTGCGGGGCAGCAACGGATTTTCACCGCTTTCCCTTTTTCTGCTTAAATCTTTTATACGTTTAAATTCATTATACAGAAATAAATCTTAATTGCTTGCACTTTCTTGCTCAAAAAATGGATAATATTGCTTTTCTGTTTTTAAATAATCTTGAGCATGTGATGAATCAGCTATCTTTTTTTTATATAACGCAGGGCTGATCCCTTCAAGCCCGCGAAAGACCCTGGAAAAATACGAAGCATCACTAAAGCCTACTGCATAAGAGATTTCCGTGATGTTCAGCTTCTGTTTTTTTAATAAAATTTTTGAAGCTTCAATCCTTGTTTTGTTATGGTATTTTCTAAATGTTATGCCTGTGGCACTCTTAAAGGTTCTTGTAAAATGATATTTACTCATTCCACATTCTTTGGAAATTTCACCGAGTGTTATCTGCTTGATAAAATTCTGCGTTATAAATTGAAGTGCTTTTGCGATATTACTATTTGTAACTTCTATCCGCATCTTTTTAACCTCAGCATGAGGTCTTTACAAAATCTTCCCTTTCCTGGGGCACTAAAATAGTTTGTAACTATTCAGCGTCGCTGATTTAAAATAGGCAGCAGGTTTAATAGGCAGCAGGTTTAATAGGCAGCAGGTTTAATCAGATTATACCTGCTGCCGTACATATTAGCCTAAATAGTTACAATAGTTTTTAAATTTAAGGGACCCTTAAAATGACCAAACAAAATTGAAAAATTTTAAAGACATCACTCTTATATGCGTGCAAAAAAAAATCCCCAAATCGAATTTATCTCGATTTGGGGATTTCCCTTTTTTATCCACGCAAAATCTTAAAGCCCTACCCTGTCCTCGCAGGATGGACTATTTTATTCAGGCAGGTTTTCTGACTCTTGGATCATCCTTTAAACTGCGCCTTCCCAACACTTTTATCAGTGGCTTGTTTGCAGTTTTTGTCCCCAATCACAGCGGCGGGCCCGTCCCCGAATTTCACGGGGTTCCCTCTCAGTCTCAAATTGAGCACCTGAATAGCTTATGTAAAAGTAATCAAAACAGTTTTAAGTAGAATTGAATTAATCAAGTATTGTTTTAAAGTACAAAAGAAATTAACAGCCTGTCAACAACTTTTTTATTCCACATCGAATTTCAAAAGACTTTCTGTCTTATCACAACGATTCGGATTTATCTTGGCACGAGAATGCGATCCTTAGGAACGGGGACGAAATAAGTTCGCAATTTTAAGTGTTGAGGCGCCTGCCTGGCAAGGCGCGAAAGTGTAGGAATATCAAGATATTGCTACACTTTTGTAACGCAGTCAGGCAGGATGGATCGACGCTTAAAATATCAAGTTATTTCGTCCTCGTTCCTTAGCACCTTACTCCTGAACTTCTGTCATAAAACAAGAAAATTATAATAAAAATTTAGCTACAAATTTTGTAGATGATCAACTTGATATCTGTAAATACAATGAGTTTGGCTGGGGTAGGGGCAGAATCCATTTCTGCCCCTGTATCTTTGGCGGATATGGCAATCCACCCCTACAGACAGGGCGGATATGGAA
>Ga0190313_1001954_pt1 | contig 10514 bp, 11 predicted proteins | sample 4870071011_MG_FD_169989 | JGI IMG/M metagenome (GOLD analysis project Ga0190313, IMG submission 169989) | Hydrothermal vent sediment bacterial communities from Southern Trench, Guaymas Basin, Mexico - 4870-07-10-11_MG | ecosystem: Environmental > Aquatic > Marine > Hydrothermal vents > Sediment ...
TGGAATTTATAAAAGAACGGTATGAAAAGGGTATTTATCTTGATATGCCTAATTTATGGGGTGAGTTGATAAAAAATGGCTTTAGTATAGGGGTCTATGTGCATGAAGGATACTGGCGTGATGTTGGAAGGATAGATGATTATATGGAACTAAGTAATATAAAACCTCCTTTGGGGTGATATTTTGAACATCTTAGTGACTGGCGCTGGAGGGTTCATTGGATCTCATCTTGCAGAATTTCTCGTGGAAAAAGGTTACAAAGTGAGAGCATTCGTTAGATACAATTCTCGAAACTTCTGGGGATGGTTGGAAGAAAGTAAATATAAAGATAAGATGGAAGTATATGTTGGAGATATTCGGGATTATGATAGTGTTTATAATGCCATGAAAGGAATAGATGTTGTTTTCCATCTTGCTGCACTAATAAGTATTCCTTATTCCTATGTATCCCCACTTGCTTACATAAAAACAAATGTAGAAGGTACTTACAATGTGCTACAAGCAGCGAAAGAGAGAAAAGTGAGCAGGATTATTCATACCTCAACGAGCGAAGTATATGGAACAGCCCAATATATACCGATTGACGAGAAGCATCCCTATAATCCGCAATCCCCCTATGCAGCAAGTAAAGCAGCTGCTGATCATTTGGCATTAAGCTACTATAGGTCATACGGTCTACCTGTGACCATAATAAGACCGTTTAATACATATGGACCACGCCAATCAGCAAGAGCCATCATTCCAACAATCATAACACAAATATTATCTGGAAAACATGTGATTAAACTTGGTAATTTAAGACCAACTAGAGATTTTAACTTTGTGAAAGATATCGTAAATGGTTTCTATTCTGTGGGATTACATCCAGATACAATAGGAGATATATTTAACCTAGGAACAGGAAAAGAAATTTCAATAAAAGATCTGGCCATGAAAATAGCAAGTTTAATGGGAAAAGACGTAAAAATTGTAATTGATAGAAACCGTATACGTCCTGAGAAAAGTGAAGTAGAAAGACTTTGTGCGGATGCTACTAAAGCGAGAGAAATCGCTAAATGGTATCCAAGATATACGCTTGATGACGGATTAGCAATAACGATAAAATGGTTTGAAAAATTTGGTAATGTTTATAAAAGTGAAATATACAATATATAAGCATAATGCCAAAAATTGCCATGTGATGAATCATCACAAATTATAGACAAGTGATTCTAAAAAGTTCAATGTTCCACAGAAATCATGATGGAGGTTCTTAAAAATGCTTGAAAAAATAGTTCTTGTTGGTGGAGGAGGACACTGCAAAGTGGTCATTTCCATACTGAGAGAACTTGGTGGATACGAAATAGTGGGAATTTCTGATTTAAAAGAGAACATTGGTAAAGAAATATTAGGTATTCCCGTGAAATTCACAGATGAGGATCTTTTTTCTCTATATGAAAAAGGTGTAAGGAATGCTTTCGTAACAGTTGGAAGTGTTGGTTTACCAGACAAACGTGTTAAACTGTTTGAATACTTGAAATCAATAGGTTTTAAACTCCCAGTAGTTGTTTCTGATAAAGCTATTGTGAACGATGAAGTATCTATAGGAGAAGGCACTATTGTTATGCCTGGAGTTATTATAAACCCAGGAGTCAAAATAGGAAGAAATTGCATAATCAATACTGGGAGTATTATTGAACATGATTGCATTATAGGTGATCACGTGCATATAGCCCCTGGTGCTACATTAAGTGGAGGAGTAGTAATAGGAGATAGAACGCATATTGGAACCGGCGCTATAATTATTCAAGGAATTCATATTGGTAAAAAATCAATCATAGGTGCTGGGGCGGTGGTCGTTAAAAATGTGCCAGATGGTGCGGTAGCTAAAGGAATACCTGCAAGGTGGACAATAAGATCAGAATGAATAAACAAATACAACTTGGAGGAAGTTTCCTTATGTCAAAAGATCCATTCATCGAACTTTGGAAAATTGCCAGACTCGTTGAAAAGGAAGGTTTATCTGATAACACAGTAAAAAATTTTAGAGAAAATTTAATTGCTCTTGATGAAGAGTATGAAGAATTACTTGATGCATTTGAGAATATCAAGTTAAAAGTTTTACTTCTTGGTGATAAAAACTCAATATTTATAAGAACATTTACCAGAAATTTCAAACTTACTTTTGGAAATAATGTTTCCTTCGATGTATTCTATGGAATGACAGATGACAAATATGGGAGTAATATATTTAATATATTTAACTTTATAGATAGATATTACGAACTTAAAACATGTGCTCAAGAATTTGCTATATTAAGGAAGATCAAAAACTACTTTTTAATTCAAAAACAGGTGAGTAACGTTATAAATCAAAAGTATAAAAAGTATGATCTTGTTCATATACATTATTTACATGGTTACTGGTGTGCAGGTGTTAAATACTTAAAAACAATCCCTCTTATTTCAACAATTTGGGGAAGCGACATGTATAAAGAAGCAGCTTCAAGCAAATTGTCAAAATATAATCAGAAAAGAATACTTGATGTGAGTGATGTAATAACTGTTGCGAATGAAAGAATAAAAAAGGATGTGATAGACTGTTATGGGAAAAAATATGAAGATAAGATAATGATAGCTACTTTTGGTACTCCTATTGACCTCGCTGAATACGATGTCGTAGACAAATCGCAAGTGACAGAATTTAAAGAGAAATATGGTATTCCTGATAGTAGAGTGATTGTAATAGTAGGATCATGTGCAAGACGTTCTCAACATCATTTAGAAATACTCGAAGCTTTATCCAAATTTCGGGATAGAATATTCATTGTTGTTCCATTAACTTATGGACAACTAAATCTACATGAGATAGTTAAGGCTAAGATAAAAGAATATGATTTGGACGGAGTTGTTCTAAGGGATTATTTATCAAACGAAGAAATGGTTGCATTAAAACGAATTTCTGATATAACTATTTTCATTCCTGACACAGACGCTTTTTCCGCATTTTTAATGGAAGCGTTATATGCTGGTTCTATTGTGATAACTGGTAGATGGTTGCCATACGATTGGATAGATGGAAATGGAATATATTGTCATAGGATAAATGAACCAACGGTACAGGAAATACAGACAGCCATTTTGAAGATTCTCGAAAACCTCGAGGAGGAAAAAGTTAAGTCCCTTCAAAACAAAGAACCTATTAAAAAACTTGCAGCATGGCAATATAGATTTAAAGATTGGCTAAAGGTATATCATAAAGTATTAGAACCTAGAAAATCAGTTTAAAGGAGCTGAGATGAAAAAATCAAATAATGTCTGTTTGTGAACAGTATTTCTCCAGAATATAAGCTGACAGACTAAATCTCAGAATGACTTTAGGAGGAAATGGTATGAACATAGTTCTAGTAATAACAGATTGCCTTAGATATGATGCTTTTTCAAAATATATGAAAATAAAACAGTACGCAGAGAAAATATTGAATAAGGTATATTCCCCGGCTCCTAGTACTTTCTTTGCCATGCCATCTCTTATGACAGGGACATTACCTTTCCAAGTGGTAGACAATGCACGTATAAATGCCTCTATTTATTCCTATCTTCCAAAATTAGCGAGAATAGTTGGCTTTAATAACGTATATGAGACAACCAATATTGTTACCTCAAAATATTACGGTTATGAACCTTATTCTGAATTTTATGATGATTTCCTTCAAAAGCATAAAATAGAAGCTTTCAAGAATCTTGTGATATATGCTCAAGGTGCGCAAGAAGAGCATTCCAAAAAAAGTAAAAATAGTATAATGAAGAACTTGAAAACATTTATAAAGAAAAACAAAGTATTGTACAAATTTGCAATGAATTTATACCTTTTGTGGAAAAAACCAAACCTTAGAAAGAGAGCAAGGTTAAACTTCAACATCAATTTTGAATTTAAGACACGTATAACGGAGGTAATGAACCGTCTAAAGGATATTATCGCCAATATAGATCACGATAATAACTTCATTTTTATTCATCTTATAGATACACACGCTCCATATGGAGCCCCGCAGATTATAAATAAGATGTCTAAGAAAAAATATTTAAAGATCTTAAAAACTCATGAAAAACTCATTTATACCCCTTTGTTGTTGAAGCCATTTGAAATTGGATTATTGAAGGAACTCTATATAAGCGAGGTTGAATTCTTAGATAAAAACCTAGATATTATGTTGAATATGATATTCGACAAATTCGGATATGAAAATACCCTTATTGTGATGGTATCGGACCATGGAGAAGCATTTGGAGAACATGATATTTTCACTCATCCAGGTTCTTCACTTATAGAAGAACTATTGCATGTACCACTAAGTATCTATGGAGATATTTCAAATAAAATTCACATAAATCCAGATGGTATATATTCAAGTTTAATTATACATGAGATCATATCAAAACTTATGCTCGGCGAAGAAGAAGTTTTTATTGATCCCCCTGATCAGGTTATATCTATAGCCTATAAAAGAGTGAAAATAGAAGATGTTTTTAGAGATAAATACAGAATCCATGGTTACTCTATAATTTCAGATCAAGATCCTCAACTCAGAGTCTGGTATTTTAATGAACAGGAGAACGGGACTCTAGAAAATGCAGATAAATTTTCCATGTTACAGGAGTTCCTTATTGATCTAAGGAGGAAATATCTCATTGATAAATTGAAAAGGAGGATATACGGTATAAAACTCCCAGAAGAAAAAGTTTGATGATTGTTCAATTTCAGATTTGATTTTTTCGTATCCGGTTGGGATGAGCGCTGGAATAATAAGGTTTTAGTTCATGGCATGAATATCCGTAAACTGGAGATGTAACTTTTAATCCTACTTTTCACCACTTTTAGATTCAAATGAGCTAATTCTGAAAAAATTTTTATTCGAATATTATCAAAAAACAAAAGGAGGTGAAATTTTGTCAAAGCAGGTATCCATTCCCGATGATCTTTATGAAAAAATCAAAGCCAAACTGGATGAGTATGGATTCAAAACGGTGGATGAGTATGTGCTGTTTGTCTTAAAAGGCCTCCTTGAGGAGGAAGAGGAAAAACCTGTTTTCAGCGAGGAAGAGGAGGAGATGATAAAGAAGAGATTGAGAGATCTTGGATATCTTGACTGAAAATAGGAGGTATCCATCATGCCAAAGTCGAAGCACATATACTGGCACGAGGGGAGAGTTACTAAAGAAGATAGAGAAAAACTTCTCAAACAGAAAGGTGTTGTTGTTTGGCTTACAGGGCTTCCCGCTTCTGGAAAATCCACCATAGCCAGAGAGCTCGAATGGAGACTTTACAATATGGGGAAACTCGCATATGTCCTTGATGGTGACAATATACGCCACGGTTTGAACAGTGATCTTGGTTTTTCACCAGAAGATAGGAAAGAAAATATAAGAAGAATTGGTGAAGTCGCAAAGCTTTTCGCAGACGCTGGGATAATAACCATAACATCCTTCATATCACCCTACAGAGAAGATAGGGAAAGAGCAAGAAGGCTTCTAAAAGAAGGAGAGTTCATAGAGGTATATTTGAAATGTCCATTGGAAGTTCTCATGGAAAGAGATCCAAAGGGGCTTTACAAAAAAGCTTTAGCTGGGGAAATAAAAGAGTTCACGGGGATAAGCGCGCCATATGAAGAACCCTTGAATCCAGAGATAGTTTTGGAAACGGATAAAGAAACGGTGGAAGAGTCAACCGAGAAGATAATATCCTATCTCAAAGAGCATGGGATAGTCTGATGAAAAAGATAATCGTTCTTTCGATCAGTGCGTTTTTTCTTGTCCTTCCTATCATCTTCAATCCACCCTCTGGGCTCTCACCAGAGGGTTTTAAAACTGTTTGTATATTCTTTACTTGCGCTTTATGGTGGATTACGAACGTTGTTCCTTTGATGATAACAAGTGTCTTCGCTATGGCCATGCTTTCGATCTACAAAGTTTCTTCACCGTCAGAAATATTTTCAAAATTTGGAAGCAGTGCGATATTCTTTGTCCTTGGATCCTTAATACTGGCATCTGCTTTCATGAGGTCAGGTCTGAGTACAAGATTTGCCCTGAAAATGCTGGAAAAACTTGGAAAGAGTGCAGTAGGTCTTGTCATGGGGGTTTACTTCATATCATCCATTCTCTCCATCTTCATATCATCCCATGCTGTTGCAGCACTTATGTTTCCTATCGTTATGGAGATGACATTTCTACTCAACGACGAGAGGATGTCTAAAACACTTTTTCTTTCCATGATATGGGGAGCTGTGCTTTCAAGTTCTCTAACCTTCCTTGGAGGAGCCAGAGCAGTTCTTGCTGTTGAATTGATGAGAGAGGCAACGGGAAAATATCTTAGTTTTCTCGAGTGGGTTGAAAGAGCTTTCCCGGTGGTTGTAACTGAACTGGTACTAGGGGCATTGATCCTTTGGTATATATCATCAAAGATAAATGTCCCAATAGATGCTGTTAGAAGAGATGTGAAAGAAAAGTTGAGTAGCATGGGAAAAGTGACATCCAGGGAGAAACTGGTTTCGCTTGTATTTGCCCTGGCAGTTATCGGATGGATGATCTTTGGGAAATCTTTTGGGCTTGCGAGTGTTTCTCTCATCGTCGTCTTGTTTTTGTTCCTCCTGAATCTTGTGAGATGGCAGGAAGTTGAAGAGGATGTCAACTGGGGAATAATCTTGATGTATGGAGGAGCTATTGCTCTTGGAAGAGTCATGAGCGAGACAGGAGTTTCTAACTGGATAATTGGTTTTTTTGAAAAGTTCATTAAGAGTCCCGGTATGTTTTTAGTGTTTCTTGTGATCATCGTTGTGATCTTAACAGAATTCATGAGTAACTCGGCAGTCGTTGCTTTCATTCTTCCCATGGCTCTCTCTGCCCAGACCAAGTATGGAATTCCCGCTGAAGTCATAACCCTTTCTGTAACGATTCCATCAGGCCTTGCCCTTATGATGCCTATGAGCACACCTGCTGTCGCTATGGCCATATCATCCGGTAAGATAGATGTGAAGGATACTGTTAAATATGGGTGGATCTTAAGTGTTTCTGGGGCTTTCTTAACGATTCTGATGGCAAAATACGTTTGGCGGTGAGAGAATGGAGCTTGTGGTACCGATCGATTTGAAGAGAGATAAGAAAGTAAGGAGAAAAATTCAGAAACTCAAGGATCCTGTTGGTCTTGTGATAATTGATCCGAAGATTATAGAACTTGTGGCTCAAGTAACTGTGGAGAAAGGATGGATCGGTTTTGGGACGACAGAAAAGATATTCCAGGTACTTTTGGAAGAATACAGGAAAATGGCGGAAAGCTGGGAAAAATTCATGAAGGAGATCATGAAGGTCAGAATAGTTGAAGGAAATTTCAGAAAGGAGATCGAAAAAGTATATGAAGAATTAAAGCCTGATAAGATATATTTCGTAAAATCTGGAGGGTTCAACCCTTATTGGACTGTTGTGAAACCGATATATGAACAGATGAGAAAAATTTATCCCATAGAAATCCTGTGAGGGAGGGATAGAAGTGATAGAACCGCATGGTGGGAGGCTTGTAAACAGAATTCTTGAAGGTGAGGAGAGAAATGAATGGATAAAAAGAGCAGAAGGATTGAAAAAAGTGATTCTCTCTGATTATGACCTCTCAGAGCTTGAGAATATTGCAACGGGGTTGTACAGTCCACTTGAGGGTTTCATGACAAAAGAAGATTACACGTCCGTTCTGGATGATATGAGACTCTCAAACGGTCTTGTATGGTCCATCCCTATTGTTCTTTCTGTGAGTAAAGATACTGCAGATGAACTTAAAATCGGTGAATGGGTTGGATTGTATGGACCGGATGGAAAACTCTATGGTGTGATGCAGGTTGAGGATATATTCGAAAGAAGAAAAGAAGAAGAAGCCAAAAAGGTGTATAGAACAACAGATGAAGCTCATCCTGGTGTGAAACTTCTATATGAAATGGGAGATATCGCGATGGGTGGGAAGATATGGCTTCTGAATAGGGTGAAATATGAGGCTTTTGAAAAGTATAGATTCGAACCAGCTCAAACAAGAAAAATGTTCGAAGAGAAAGGTTGGAAAACTGTCGTTGCTTTCCAGACAAGGAATCCCCTTCATAGAGCTCATGAATACCTTCAGAAGGTAGCGCTCGAGATGGTGGATGGGCTGTTCCTGAATCCTTTGGTTGGAAAAACCAAGAAGGGAGACGTTCCAGCAGATGTGAGAATGAGAACGTACGAGGTACTTATAGAGAACTATTATCCAAAGAACAGAGTGATCATAGGGATCTATCCTGTCAACATGAGGTATGCTGGCCCAAGAGAAGCGGTATTTCATGCTATAACAAGGAAAAATTTTGGGTGCACTCATTTCATAGTTGGAAGGGATCATGCAGGTGTTGGAAATTACTATGGTACATACGATGCTCAAAAGATCTTTGACGAATTCGATAAAGATGAAATAGGAATAGAGATATTAAAATTTGAAAATGCTTTTTACTGTGCAAAATGTGGAGGTATGGCGACGAGCAAAACATGTCCTCATGGAGAAGAAGATCATATATATCTCAGTGGAACAAAGGTCAGGCAGATGTTGAGAGAAGGTAAAATGCCACCAAAAGAATTCATGAGACCCGAAGTTGCGAGGATTTTGATGGAGTATTATCAGGGTGAGGGGAATAGGGTAAAGGGGGTAGAGTGAAAAACGAAAGCTGAGAAAAGAGAAAACTGATAAAAGGCAGGGGATCACTAATCGACTTCCGAGATCTAAAATTATGGAAAATAGGAATAAGCTTGGTTGAGGATATTTACAGGATAACAAGAAATTTCCCTGATTTTGAAAAATATGGTTTAGGATCTCAAATGCAAAGATCTGCTATCTCAGTTGTCTCAAACATAGCCGAAGGAAATGGAAGAGGAAGTTCAAAAGAATATCTGAAATTTTTATATATTTCAAGAGGATCATTAATGGAATTGTTAGCACAGGTGGAAATTTCCAGAAGATTGAACTATCTGAGCGAGCAGGATTATGTGGATATAAATCACAAAATCTCGAGCATTAACAAAATGCTCAATAAACTCATAGGGATCATAAAAAAGAAGAATAGAGAATAGACCCTGTACCCTAACCCCTACACCCGAATAAAGGAGGTTCCAAAATGAGAAGGAGAATGGCTATTATTGGCCTTGATTGTGCAGATCCCAAATTAGTTTTTGAGGAATTTTGGAATGATCTCCCAAATATAAGGAAGATAGCAGAGAGTGGAAGTTACGGTTCTCTTGAGTCCACTATTCCTCCGATAACGGTTCCTGCTTGGATGTGTATGGTAACAGGAAAGGATCCTGGGGAACTCGGAATATATGGTTTCAGAAACAGGAAGGATTTTTCGTATGATTCCCTGTTTTTTGCAAATTCGAGATTGATAAAGTATGAGACGGTTTGGGAAACTCTTGGAAAGCATGGATACAAATCTATAATACTTGGTGTTCCTCTGACGTATCCTCCAAAACCTTTGAAAGGATACCTGGTGTCGGGATTTCTGGCACCAAGTACTGAATCTGAGTACACTTATCCTAAAGAGCTAAAAAAAGAAATCGAAAAATGGGTTGGAAACTACATGCTAGATGTTGAAAATTTTAGAACGAATGATAAAGAACGTCTTTTGAGGGATATATACAGAATGACGGAGCAGAAATTTGAAGTTGCAAAACACCTTGTGACCGAGAAAGAATGGGATTTCTTCATGATGGTCGAGATGGGACCAGACAGAATCCACCATGGATTCTGGGCTTACCATGATCCAGAACATTTCAAACACGATCCAAACAGTCCATACAGGAATGCCATAAAAGACTACTACAAATTCTTGGATAAAAAAGTTGGAGAACTCATAGAGGTACTGCCAAAGGATACTTTGATAATGATAGTTTCGGATCATGGGATCCAGAGAATGGACGGTGGAATAGCGGTGAATGACTGGCTTATAGAAAAAGGGTACTTAACTTTGAAAGAAAAGCCAGAAAAACCAGCAAGAATATCCGATCTCATAAAGAACAACATGATAGATTGGAAAAGAACTATCGCATGGGGAGAAGGAGGTTATTACGGGAGGATATTCCTGAATGTGAAAGGAAGAGAACCTGAAGGAGTCGTTGAGGACTATGAAAAGACCAGGGATGAACTGATAAAAGAGCTCGAATCCATAACTGATGAGTATGGGAACAACATTGGAACAAGGGTTTTCAAACCAGAAGAGGTCTACAAAAAAGTTGAAAACATACCACCAGATCTCATAGTTTACTTTGGAAACCTAAGATGGAGATCCATAGGAACGGTTGGAAACGATACAATATGGCTTCACGAGAACGACACAGGGCCAGATGATGCAAATCATGCTCAATATGGCATCGTCATAGTATCTGATGGAAAGGTTCCTGAGAAGATATACGAGGTCAGGGATTTTATTTTGAAATCTTTCGGTATCGCGTGATGCGAGAAACATATTTAGTTGTCACAT
>Ga0190313_1001956_pt1 | contig 10509 bp, 17 predicted proteins | sample 4870071011_MG_FD_169989 | JGI IMG/M metagenome (GOLD analysis project Ga0190313, IMG submission 169989) | Hydrothermal vent sediment bacterial communities from Southern Trench, Guaymas Basin, Mexico - 4870-07-10-11_MG | ecosystem: Environmental > Aquatic > Marine > Hydrothermal vents > Sediment ...
ATTTTTCTTCTTTATTTATAACCACTATCTCTGTTCCGTAACTCTTGAAGAATTCCTCTAAAATCTTAAATCCAAATCTCGTTAACCTGTCTGGATACGCTATAACGACCTTAGAAACTTCCTTGTTCATAACCATTTTTAGCAACTTTTTGAAATTTCTCCTATCTTCTTTCAATCCTGAACCAACGTCTTTGAGAATTTCTATATCCCATCCTTTCTCCTTAGCATAGCTTTTTATTAGTTCAATCTGTCTCTCCAAGTCGTCCTTTTGAGTATGAGATGAAACCCTCGCATAACCCACTATCTTCCTTTCCTCATGAATTCCTAAAATTCGCTTTATTTCTGATTCAGGGACTCTCCTCTTTCCACCTACAGTCCTAACACACCTAATCTTCCCTTCCTTATCCCATCTCTGAATAGTCTTAACGTGAACCCCAAGCAACTTAGATGCTTCTTTTAGTGTGTATAACTTTTCCATGTTTACTCACTAATACTCACAAATGCTCACCAAATATTTAACTGTTTCGCAAGGCTTCAGCATATTCAACCAGCCTCTTGTTTTGGCAATAAAGCACATACCACTTATCAAAATCGTAAAAGACTTTTCGCATTCCAATCGGTTTTCCAGCTTCAAATGAAGCCCTCAGCTTTTCATGCACTCTCTTCCACTTGTAGAAGAATTCTGGACACTTTTCCATTACTGCAATGAATTTGTCTTTATTCATGGCGGGGCAGATCATGCAATTTCCCGAGAATCCTATCTCTTTGTAAAGAGGATTTACTTCCAAATTGTTCAAGGCTATGTATTGCCAAATATCAGCCTTGTTGAACCAATATAAAGGTTTCAAAGAGTAATAAGACCAACGACGTGAACGTGGTGCTGGATCTACAATTATAGGAGGATATTTATCACTTAAAATACGGAACCGCCTATTTGAGTCACTTGGTTTTATTCCCGACACGCCTACACCTCTTCCTTTAGTATACATCGCTATTGGTATACATTTAAAATGATTCATGCACCAACGTATTGTGTAACCATCAAGTATTGGAGGATAACCCCATTTTTCCAATCTCTCAAAGAACTCATACCTTTCCGCTTTTACATGAACGAAATCCGCATTGTATTCATCTGCAATCTTGTAAGCATATTTAGTGCATTTCGGATGTGTGTTCCCAGTCACCTCAGCATAAACGATTGTAAAGTCTTTCCAGACTTTCGATGCAAGATCTAATGCAACAAGACTATCTTTGCCTCCTGAGAAAAAGACGAACTTATGCCGCCACTTCTCGAATTTCTCCAAAAGTTCCAAAGCCTTTTTGATCTTAGATTTAAGCTCGATCATGGTTCAAACCTTAATATAGACCTCCCTTCCTTAATCGCCTCCCACACTTTCTCGTTGTAGCGTTTGCAGGCGTCTACGGCTGGACAGTTTTTGCAAATCTGCATTTCTCCTGGTTTTCCGGCTAAATACATAGCATACATCTCGCACCATGTTCTCATTGTGAATCGACCTCCTCAAACAAGATCATACCGCATTTCGGACATTCAACTGGATATCCGTTCGTCTCGAACTCGCAACCGCAAAGACATAGAAAGGTTCGTTTAGCCATCGGAATCAACCTCTTAAACATCGTATATCACTTTCCCACACTTATTACAATAATATACATTCATTACAGGGTCTAAACGAACTGTTGCACTTGTTTTACATCTTGGACAAACTGGAATATCAGTCATTGGAATCGACCTCCTACGCAACATCAATTCCTGTTTCCTCGATAAATCTCCTCATAACTCTATACGCAGACTTGTAGCCCCTAATCGTTTTCTCACTGTATCCTTTTTTCCTTAGATATTCCTCAAGCACGTCAATTCCTATGTTCAAGGTTCTGAACATCTCGTAAAATTGCCTAGCCTTGTTCGAGTAGAAGTAAATCGTGTACAGGCTTTTACCGTTCTTTCTCAACCAGCTCCTAAACAGCCTGCAAAAACCCTCAATGTCGAATTTCATGATTCACCTCCCACTCTTTATACAACCTACAAGCCCGTTTATACTCATTCCTCAACTGCCTGGGCATTCCAAGACGCAACATATACTCTTCGAGCGTTTCTTCATCTGGAATCTCACCGAAACGCTTTAGAATTGATGAAACTCTTGATGCAATCTTTTTGGCAGTCGCTGAAGAATATTTCTGTTCGAGCCATTTGATAAAATCAGTTAGATTGAAGAATGGCTTTCGACCTCTTTTATTGTTTTGTTTAGGTTTAAAATAAAGATTAAGCATTTTTTATCCCTCCTCAAACTTCTTCTCCTTCAAAACAGCATCACAAATCATGCATTTCACAAATGCATCAACTGGCTTAAACTGCTTCGTTTTTGGATCGTAGTTGTAGGTTCTGAAGACGGCTAAATGCTGAAGAAGCTTTTCTTTGGATTTTTCGAAACGTAGAGGGCACCAAGGTGCATGCATAAACGATCATCCCTCCTTTATCAGTTTCGGATCTAGCTCCTTCACTAGCAATTCAGATCTAGCCCAAATGGCACAGCGATGTAGACAGAAGATCCAGTCGAGGATCTTTGCAATAGATTCTTTGGGAGTTTCTTTCTTAAATTGCTCAAAAACCTCTCCCACCACTTTTGCAAGTGATTCAAAGTCCCTATTATCTCTGTTAATTTCTAACCTTAATCCTCGAGTGCAGAGTATGAGTTTATCTTCATAAATTTCTACCCATGCCATAAAATCACCGTCCTTCTCCTCGCTCGCTCAAACATTTCCTCAAGCTTTTTTAGATCTCCTTCTTCGAAATGTGGACAGTTTCTGCCAAAATCCACTTCATAGAATATTTCTGGATCGTCTGGATTATTTAAGCTATTATAAAATATATTACGGAGCAGTTTCAAGCCATTTTAGAGCATATGCCAAAGCCTCTTCAAGTTCTACCAGAGATTTAATGTATCGTGGATGTGGATCTGGATCTCCTCCAGTATTTAAGGCAACGTAACAACATATGACTTCGTTATCTCTATGATCAATGCCTATACTAACAGAACTATGTTTAGGTCTTTCCTCAAAAGAAATGTGTACATGGTTCTCTTCCTTAGAAATTACTACATTTCTCTTAACAGGATATTTTACTTTTTTACCAGTTCTTGGACTTGCGACCTCTACAAATTTAAATATGTTTTCTCTTACGTAATCTGTGATAAATTTTGTGCAAACGTCCATGATTTCTTCATACGTCAAATCCCAGCCATCGTCGCATTTTTGTGCAAATAATTCTGTATCTGCGTAACAGTTATAGCAATATACTGGATCTTCTTCATTCCAGATGCAACCACACCTTTTACAAACCCAAACCGGCATAAGATCACCTCACTCTAACCAATTTTATAAAACCAGTTTCAGCATCGAGTTGAGGTTTAAAATTAAATACAGAATCCCAAACCTTGTCTTCTAACTTAAATCTAAGCTTCGAAAGTCTTTCGCCAATATTATAAACTCCAAACTTCCAAGATTTTGGATCTAACAACACTATTTGACCTGCAATTTCTGCAATGTATTGCCACACTAACCTTCCAAGCTCAAATCTAACTACATCACCTCTTTGCTTCCATAACTTGTCTCTAAATCTATCGTGCCAAACCCAAAGCTGATAAGCTTTAGACCAACAATAGTTGAGCGATTTCTTCAGAAATCTTGAATCGCTAAGATCGCTATATTGTGCTTCCACGACAACATAGAATCTTGGAAATTTAACATATACGTCGGCTATGTATTTACCTACTTTAATTTCAACGTCAGAACTTTCGGGATAAAATTTCTTGAGCCATATCATCAAAATATATTTCATTTCCTCATGTTCTTCAGTCTCAGGTTCCCAATAATAAGCACATTTCACTTTGTGAGCAAAGTGTTCTCTTCTCTTGACTAAACCTGTAGATCTGTCTCTAAAGTACATTTCACCACTACAATAAGGACAATAGATAGGTTTTTCTCCATTGTAGTTCCAAGCATAAACTATTTTACCAGATAAAGTCTTAGCTTTTAAAGGCATCCGAACCCTCCTCCCCTCTTAACCCAACTAACCTTTCCCTAAAATTTACACTAAATAAATTTTTCCATCTACGATATAATTCCTCAAATTTCTCATCCAATATGTACGTCAACGATATTTTCTCTTCAGATCTCGCTATGCGACCACATAATTGCTCCAACGTCCTAACTGCTTGATCTACATACTCTTTATTGAAACGTTCTTCTCCGAATTTCTTCCTAAAACCATCCCATTTCGGATCCCCAAGATATGGGTAAGGTACTTTCACGATAAAGAGAAGGTTTATGTCATCTTCGAAGAAATCTACTCCTGCTTCAAACCCTGCCCCAACAAGAAAATCATAGTCTCCTTTCTTAAACTCTTCAATAGTTTTGTGGATGTCGTCATCTTTCGTGTGAATAAGGCATTTACCGTCAAGATAATCGGCTATTTTAATATGAGATGTCGTATTGGCTGTATAGACTATTGCCTTTTTAGTGCCTATCGTTTCTTTACAACGCTTAAACTCTAAATTTATGAAATCTGCAACAATTGGAAATATTTCTTGCTCTCTACCTCGTGTTGCTTTGCAAGTAAGTTTAGTAATTGGAACGTAAATGATAGGTGCATTAGTTCTATCTGCCACTCTGTAATCTGTAGTAAGAATCGGCATATCCTTGAACTTAATTGGAGTTGCAGAAACCCATAGCTTTGGGGCTTTCGAGATTTTGTCAATGTATTGGAGTGTTCCAATTATATCTAGCTCGACATACCATCTTCCATTCTTGTCAGAATAATCAAACGCATGATCTATGTTTTCGAGTACAAATTGCAAATCGAATATTCTATTTCTAAGCTCTGCAATTTTCTTAGACAATTTCATATACTCTTCCGAACCAACATCATATTTTTCGATCTCATCCAAGCATTGTTCAAGCTTCTTCTTTGCTAATTCAATCGAAGCTTGTATGTTCTCTTCTAGTTTATCCGTTACTCTCACAATCCTTCTAGGACGACACATCGCCTCAACAGTCTTATCATATTCGTCTACAATTATGCGATCAGCATACTTCAAAAATCTGAGCCAATTACCTTGATTTGCAACAACAATCCCACCATACTTTTTTGCATTCTTTATCCTATCCTGGATATGCCTCCATTCACAATATGTATCACACTCAAAAGATTTTCTAACTGAGCAAGGTGCTCGTGATACTGGGATCTTATAAATCGGACATTCGTAGTTATCTTTACCCATTACAACAATTGCACCATATTCTCCTATCTGTTTTTGAAGATACCTGTCTCTAGTTACGATTAAAACAAAATAACCCAAATTGGCATAAATCTTAGAAGGGACTATATAAACATACGTTTTTCCATAACCCGTTGGTGGGTTCAGTATGGCATCCTTATGTTGATCCCATAGTGATATTATTTCACGTACTAACCTTGATTGATCTTTCCTTAAGGTTGCATAAGGTGTATATGGTTTAAATTCCTCGGGAACTTCCTCTTCTATCTTTTCCCTTGGAGAAACGACAACATCTCCACGAGATTTCCATCTATAATACGTTAAAGGATTCTTTATTTTACCCATTAACTCACAACCAACACAATAACCAATTTTCCTAACATCGTCACTTTTATCTGCATTAAAACAGTTTAAGGGGAGATATCTCGATTTCCACCAATGTACTATCTGATATGCTGTAGTCTCAGGATCAAAGTCTTTTAAGTTTTTACTCCAATCCCAGAAAAGAGCATATACCAATCTCGAATCGTGTAGTATTGTCATAAAGAAATCTCTCAAAAATACGTTCTTTTCATGCCCGTGTACGTCTTTCTTTCTATCTTCTATCGCTTTTTTGATACAAGGAGGAAGTGCATCCCAATTTATTTTTTCTTTTGCAATTTCAAGATATTTATGTTCTCTACCTTGTACTTCTTTTAAAAGCTGCAAAGCTTTTACTTTCCAATCTGTTGAAGAAATAGGAGCTGTTACTTGCCCAGTTAATTGATTCTTATATTTACTAATTTCGTAAACTTTATCGACTAATTCTAAGACTTCATCTAAATAAGATATGTCGGCTAATTGTTCAAGAGGTTTCAACCACTTGTATTGGACTCCAGAAGGGTGTATGGACGGAGGTACAACAATTATGCCACCCTCACCTTTAATGCGAATGTCAGGAAGTCCAAACTTTTTACGGAGTTCATCGGAAACTATAACTTCAGAACTTCTAACACCTCTAAAAAGAATCTGAAAACCTTTTCCAGTCTCATTTATTGCAGTCTTTATATTATTAATATAAGGTAATATCTTAGATTTATCATCAATATCGAGAGCTATCAAGTTCGAAATCTTGCCCGTAACGATTGCAATATTAAAGTATTCGAACGTCTCAATCCATTTCTCTATTTCCTCACGAGTAGGTAGTCTTTTAGCATATTCTGACCAAAGCACTAATGGAGTCTTCAATAGTTTTTCATATTCGGGTTTTTGTGGAAGAAGTCTCACAGGGATTACTGAAAAGCCAAGATCTAAATACGCCAACATCTTTAATTCGATTATTTCTTTCCATCTTTCAGGATCGTAACCCAACGACTCTAAAAATTCTTTTGCAACTTTTTTGTACTCTTCCAACCTCATACATTCTCCCTCCACTTGTAACCACAATACTTACACATCCTAAACCCGTTTGTTTCTCCAGAAATCACATTAAATTCATAGTAAGGAATCATCGTGTCTTCGTATAGTACTTCTAAGCAAGAAGGACAAACACCTATCTTTTCTGGATCTACATTAAACTCCAAAACCGAACCCTTTACGAGCTCTACCTTTTTATCGTTAACTTGGATAATGAGATCACCAAGATATGAAGCATATTTGGTAGTATATACTGTCTTTGAATCCGTGTCTAAAACATACAATTCGTTGTGGGTTTCGTATATCTTCCAAATACATCCTCTAAAAAGCAGTTTCTCAAAATCTTTCCATTTAACTAAGTTTCTACTTACAATCCACAATGGCACAATGTCGTTCTCAAAATAGACTTTATTCTTGTAAACAATTCGCTCAGCTTGGACATAAGATGCTTGAACCTCTACGGCGACTTTTATGTCGTCTTTAACGGCATAAACATCAGCTACGACTTTATCAACTTTATGTTCAAGATCTACGTCAAACCCCTGCACCAAAAGCCAAGCATACATAATTTCCTTCATCCTCATATGCTCGTGTGTTTCCGGTTCAAACGCATAGGTACACTTTGACTCTGGTTTATGTCTAAAGTGTGGAGAAACCATTACGGTTTCTTTGCGATAGTGTCTGCTCACGAACGACACTAAATCCCCACAAAACGGACATATAAATCTATGATCGAACCATTTTTGACGTTCAACATCAAAAGATGTCACTTTTTTGTTTAAGTCTAGATCAAGAGCTGTAAACATACTAAACCCTCACAAAAACACCTCTTTTAGTTCTCCTAAGTTTTCCTTCTCTTTCCAAAACTTGAGCTGCATAGTGTAATTGAGCCATATTAAAACCGTGTTGTGCTGCAAAATCGGCAATTTGAAGATCATCAGGTTTGAAATAGCCAAACTCTTCTAAAACATTTTCAAGGAAGCTTTTTGCTGAATCAAGTTTAGCCTTAATTTTCTCGATTGCAAACCATAAGTCTTCAGAGATAGTACTTATCTTTTCCTCAAATTCTTCACAAGCTACCTTGTATTCTTCAAGGAGAGAATCAGGAATGGGTAAAGTAGAAGCTAATTCATCCTCAACAAAGAACTTTGCTAAACAATAGTTGTAAACTACAGAAAACGTCAACGGGTTTATTGGAAACTCCTGAAGTGTTGCTATTGCAGGACAAGACCTTGGCGTATAAACGTGAACAGCCTTTTTTTCAGTACCTAAATTCATAGCCAAATGATTACCATACTCTCTAACTAAAGATAGGAAATTATCAAATTCAGCATTTGATGAAAAGTGCTCCATTTCTTTCAATACTTTGAAAGTATCATATAATCTAGCATATTTATAGATAATATGAATAGTCAAATAGCGGTTTGAAACAATAAATGAGCGAATTGTTCCAATTTCTCCAGTAACGACATCCGAATTCGGATCTTCTTGGTCTTCATCTGACTTAGTGTAGTGATAATATCCTGCCAACTTATCGTAAGTGTACCTAAAGAATCTCTGACGCCAATAGACAAGAGACGCTGGAAGGGCAACAGTTGTTTGTCTATCTTCCGTAATATCTATCTTATTAAGTGTTTTATGTGATTTGTATACGTCAACAACGTATTTTGGTACGTAAAACAATATTTCAAAATCCTCTTGCATAGATTAATCCTCTCTTAAGGGTTTTTCTTTCTCAAGCTCTAATTGTGCTTTTAAGTCTTCAATTATGATCTCCAAGCTCTTTATGACTTTACTGAGGTTCACGCCCTTTGGATATCCTACAAAAGCGACATAGTTTGGAGCAATTTCTATTTCAGTCGTACCGTGTTTAAATATTTGTTCCCTTAACTCTTTAGGAAGTCTCATTAGGCCGTCCTTATATATCTTCAACTTAAACCGTACCATATTCGTAAGCTTTTGTTACGGTTTAAATACTTTTTCCTTACTGAAGCTTAAATCTATATTCTATATATTTGAGTTCTTTCGAACTTTGGATATGGGGTAAAAACCCATATCCAGATATAAAATATCCATGGTTGTCAAAGTGTAGCAAAGCTACCCCTTAACGTACAAAACAGGGCAAAACTCCACTTGAATCAAGTATAAGCACCGAAAATAAAAACGTCGACCGTGTTAGCAAATGTCTAGCTTCCAGCCATAAAGAGCTCAAAGCTTACGAGACATAACGCAAATTATAATATACACTATATGATGTACCATAAACGTTGCCCATAAAAATCGAAAAAAGCTTTAGAGCGGTTTTTGATTTTGACGTTCACGGTGTGAACGCAATTTGTATAATATATAAACCTAAAATGTTTCGGTCGGTAATACTGTCGTGAAAAACCATGACAATTTACTTCCAGTACCTAGTCCACTATACCTAGCACTTCACCACTTCGAAGCCACTTCAAGTGTACTCGAAGTGCACTATATATACTTGCACTATATATTGTACCCACAACTGTAACTACTACTATATATAGTGGATCAATATATTGCAAAGCCACGACTTGTCTCCACTATACCTTGCCTGCCACATCCACTCTCTGTCCAACTTTAGACTTGCCTTTATCCCAGTTTTTCTCGGAAAAGCCTAGGTTAGCCTAAGTGACCGCAGGTGTAATAAACCTTCTAACGAAGGTTTCGACATGAAAATCCAACTCGAAGTTGACGTCCCAGACGATGTTCTCGAAGATCTTGCGGCAATGAGTAATAAATCGAAGGAGGAAATAGTTGAGTACCTTAAAGACTATGTCGAGAAACATTTCGCAACGTATTTGAAAGCATGCTTAGAAGTCTTCTTGCAACTCCCTGAAAATCCGCTCCCTGAAGATTTTATGAGAATCTTTGAGCGAACATTACAAAAATATTTTAAAGACTCAAATGGGCCTGAGTCGTAACATCAGATAACTCGAAACCTTTAAATCCCTTAACCATCATTATGATTTGGTGAGCCGGAGCGGGCCTTTCAAAGTCCGATGACTCCGTCCCGTAAGACCGGCCCCGAAAGGGGATATGGCAGGGGCGGCTTAGGTTGGCCGGGTGGATCTTGAGGCGACAGAGCCAGGGCCCGTATCCGGCGATGAGCCGTTTTCAAAAAGCGAGGTGGTAGCATGCGTAAAGAGGATGCCGAGATGCTAAAAACCCTTATAGGCAAAAAGGTTGTAGAAGTTCGTGTCAATCTCGAAGATACCAATGATTACGGATTTGATCTTGTTTTCGACGATGGAACTGTTCTTGAAGTGTACGATTTGCTGCAAATCAAAGAAGCTGGAGTTAGAGGAGGTGTAGCATGGATTGTTAATAAAGAAAAGTGATTCAGGAATCATAGATCGTAAGTCGTTAATTAGATCTCTGTTTTTTTGGGTCGTGATTTATGTGTGAGATGTTACGGTTTTTGAATTACAAGTTGTCATTTGTAATTTAAGTTTTGAGGTTTAGAAATTTGGTTTTGCTATTTTCAGCTTTTAGCTCGGACCTTTGAAGTGTAATGGTTTGCTGTTATAAATTATCGATTATTGGTCGTTATTTTGAAATGTTTGGTTCGTTGTCATGAATTTTCTGTTGCTGGTTATAGGTTTTCTATAATGTCTTGAAAGTTACGTTTAGTGAATTTGGTTTCATGGCTTAAGACTTTTTGCTTTTGGTTTTGGACTTGGAGTTTGGACTTAGAGTTTTCGCCCTCATGTCATCGGGCGATGCTCAACAAAACATAATGGTGATGAGTATATAAAAATTACTAATACCTTATTAAATTAAATAAATAAGGCTTAAG
>Ga0190313_1001957_pt1 | contig 10505 bp, 26 predicted proteins | sample 4870071011_MG_FD_169989 | JGI IMG/M metagenome (GOLD analysis project Ga0190313, IMG submission 169989) | Hydrothermal vent sediment bacterial communities from Southern Trench, Guaymas Basin, Mexico - 4870-07-10-11_MG | ecosystem: Environmental > Aquatic > Marine > Hydrothermal vents > Sediment ...
ATTGAACGATTTTAAGCTTAAAAGCAAGCCCATAGGTGACAACACTCTTAAGTTGAAAGATTTAATGGCTATAAATTGCGTTATGTGTATGCTGTGTGAATTGCTGGGAATTGACTACGAATGTCTTAAATGCTACAGATTATATTATTTATCTTGTTCAAAAGATTGTTTAATAAAACATATTGTTAAGGCGAGTAGGGAGGTGATAGAATTAGCGAGAAAAGGAAAGTTAGAATATTTGATCCGTGCATTTGCATGAAGTGCGAGTGGTGCTTATTACATTGCCAAGAATACGTATTTGAAATAAAAAAAGGAAATATGAAGTATTTACTTTAATCGAACAGCACCACAAGCACGTTATCCAGCCAAGCGTACTTATTAGTCACTTTACCTCTGAGTTCCTTAGCTAACCTTGATACGCATATTCTTATGACACTATTGTGCCTGCATACCTTAAACGTTTCACTATCCTTTTTATTGGTGAATACAAACAGTACTAACTTGCCATTATCCATCTTTGCGTGATATACTTTACAATAATTCCACTTTACTTCCTTTGCTATCTTTTTGCTCAGTTGAAACCTATCCTTCAGTACTTTCACTACTCCTTCTTTTTCCGAGAATTTTTTAGGTATACATTTTTCCAATTCCATAGCACCACCTCACTCAATTATCTCAATCTCTTCACCACTTTCAGTGACGAACTTTAACTTCATTTCCTTCAATGGAATCAATGTTATTGTCTTCGTTTCTTCATCAAATTCTAACTTAAACTTCTGTCCCTTCATCCATCCGCATTTTTCTCTTAGTTCAGCTGGTATCCTTACCCTCCCATTCACGTCCAACTTCACAATACCATACTCTACTCTCTTCGCCATGTTTGTTTTTCGGCTTTCGGTTTTAAAAACCTTTTGTTTTATTAAATCTAATAAAAAAATAAAACCGAAAAGCTTATAAACTCTTAGGTCTAATAACCCTTGGGGGTGGTGAGATGTTTAGAGTGGAAGATTTGAGAGAGGAAGTAAGGGAGCCTTTTGTAGGGATGGCAGTGATAGCAGAGTATCCGTGCAAGTGCAGAATCTGTGAAAAGGGGACACAAAAACTTGTGGAGATGGGCAGAGAACCGAGGACAACGAACAGGGTGCACATTGTGATAAAGCCTTTGGAGAAGTACGAGAGACACCAGCACGCATGGTACAATGAATCAAAGTTGATCTGGTCAGCACTTGGAGCATTTACAATAGCACTGAACAAGTTGATTGGCTTTGTACCGAAGGGTAAAACTGCTGAGGAGCAGTGGAAAGAAGTCAAAGCATTCGTTGAGGGCAAGGTATTCCATTGGGAGTCCGTTAAACCGGCAGAGTTCGTTAGCAAAGTGTTACAAAAGCCAATTCCAAGAAACCTTCCGGCAAACCTTAAGGATGCAAGGGAAGTATGGGTGCCAGTGAAGATAGTAACTGCAAAGGAACTTGAGGCACTTGGAATAGTTGGCGATCTCAAGGAACTACACAAGAAGTTCATTGAGGAATGGAAGAAAGAAATCACAGAGATGTCAGAAGAGGAAGTAGAGGAGCTTAGCGTAAGCGGTGAGGAAGAGTGGAATCTTGAAGAAGTCCTTAAGGCCTAATTTTTTAATTTTTTATGAGGTGGTGTTATGAATAAAGAAGAAGTTCGGATGTACGATATAATACGTAAAGCGGTGGAAGATGTTTTTGATGAAAAAGTTAAGGAATTGTTTAAAGAATCGAAGAACAAAAACATCATTGACTTTCTTGAACTATATGATAAAATAAAAGCCATATGTGCAACACTTTTGGATATTTCAGTGTTCAGAAAATTCGTTGGGACGCCAATTGTAAAACTAGAATTTTCCAGTATTACTATTGATGAATTGAACAAAGTGCACGACGTTATGACTAAGGAAGGCTTTAAACTTAAAGAAATTACTTCTGGGATAAGAGTAAACACTGTTGCTTTAGTGTATTCAATAGGTGACTAAGGATGAAGGCTATATTGGTAGGTAAAGTTGAAGAGAAGCACTGCGACAATTGTAAATATTTTTTCAAGATAACTGAAAATGCAGGTGTATGTATTTTACACGGAGTCATAAGACTTCCTAATTGGCATTGTCCACTGCATGAGCAAGGTGAAAGTGAAGTAACATTCGAAAACGTAATTGACATATACTATAAATTAAACGAATCACTAAAACACATGCAAACCGTTAGAGAATCACTAAGACAACTTATATTAAGTCAGGTAAAGGACGAAAGGAAGGTCGGCGACTTTATAATAAAAGTTAAGGAAGTTACTCAAAGAAGGCTCGACACTAAGAAGGTTAAGGATTATCTTAAGGAGCAGGGTAAGCTTGACGAATTTATGACTGAAGTTAAATGCAAGGTTTTGCACGTTAAGAAAATTTAGGGAGGTGGTGAATACGTTAGTTAAAGTGTTAATGATCGGTGAGAGCGGTGTGGGTAAAACACATTCATGTATTGAAATCTCTAAAGTCATTAAGTCAATAATCATTGACGTTGATGAGGGTGCAGAGCCAATAATTCAAAAGTTAAACGCTGAGGAAACTGTACAGAAGTTAGACGGTACACCCTACAGCACATTTATTAGGTCATTAAAGCAAGCAGTACAATCAGATGCTGAAATGATAATAATAGATTCATTGACTGAACTTAAAGAAGTGATAAAGAGGCACATTAAGGAAAAGATACTGCAAAAGGGGGAGTTTTTCATTGGTGGTGTTGAAAGAGAATCACCAAAGAGAATTGCAGACCCCGACCTCTTTGTACTGACGTGGGAACTTCATCCGGCAGTCTATGACAAAATCAGAGACATTATGAGGTTCATTAATAGTGCAGGTAAATCATTCATTGTTACTTATCACCCTCCTGTAGGGGATAAAGTATCACAGGGTGAAGCAAAAATGTTAGCGGAGTTAAAGAGAATTACTGACATAATGGTTCAAGTGACACAAGACAGCATGCTAATTAAAAAAGATAGGTTCTTTAACCTGAAAGAGTTATCAAGGGAAGATTTCATCGAATACTTAAGAAGAATATTGCAGGCTGAACACATTAGTGAAGTTAAAGAGTTTGTTGATAGTTTGATATTGTGAGGTGGTGTGTTATGAAGTACGTAACTAAAAAGGAAATAGTCAGCTATGAACAAAAATATGGAGTGTTAAAACTTACAAAGGAAGAATACGAAATTCTGAAAAACATTGTGCTGAGGTATCTTAAGGAAGTAAAGTATTGCAATGATCTTATGCTTGACAGATGGCATGCAACATACGGTGATCTAAAGATTGAACGTATATGTCTGCTAATTAACTATCCGGAACACGAATGTTTATTTAGAGTAGAGGTGGAAGAATGAACCTAACACCACACGAAATCGCAACTTTAGGACTTTACTATTATTTTTTAAAGAAAGGCAGGGAGGTAAAGGATGTCAAAGAGAAAGCTTTAGCAATAAAGCGAAAATACAATTGGTCTGATGAGGAGTTTAAGGAAATTGCAAAGAGGTGTTACGAATGGGTAATGGAATCATGATACAGTGCAGTAAATGCAGTCGAATACTCATTAGAGGTAAAACGTTAGTTAATGGTGTTAAGGTGTTTGATTATAATTTTGAAACTGGTGAAATTAAGTATGGTATCATGTGTCAAAATTGCGGTCATTATATAAGTGAAGAAAAGTTAAGAGAGGTGATTGAAAGATGGAAATTGAGAAAAAGAGAAAAGAAATAGAAAATATTATTAAAAAGGAAGGAGACTATAAAGAGTTTAAGCATATGGGATATAAGTGTGTTATATTAAGACATCCGCATCTTAAACACCTTTGTGGGTACGTTGGTGTTCCAAAAGACCATATACTTTACGGAGTAGACCATGACGACTTGCCGGCTGAGTTTCACGACGTACATGGTGGGCTTACATTTAGCGGATTTAGAAAAGAATACACAAATGATGATCTTTGGTACTTTGGGTTCGATTGTGCACATGCTGGTGATTTAGTACCTGCAGTTTTCAGTACTTGCAACGGCACATACAGAACAATGGAATACGTTGAAAAAGAGTGTAAAAAGTTAGCTGAAAAAATAGCAGAATTTACAAAATTTGCTAATAAGGTTCTATGCGTTCTTGAATTAGTGTTAAAAAGAAGAAAGGTATAGTGGAGGTGATTGAAAGATGGAAGATGCGGAAGTTGAGAAAGCAATGAGGTCTTATCGCAGTCTTGCAAGTAGATTAATGGATAAGGGCATTTACAAGGTGCTAAAACTCTACGCAACTCTAAGAGGTCTTAATATGCAAGACTTGTACGCTGAAGCACTGATTATGTATGCAAAGCACGTATGGAATAACGAATTTGATGAAGAAGATAGGGAATACGTTAAGAAAAAGTTAAAGGTGGATAAGAAAACAATTGAAATTTTGGAAGGGGTGATGAATCGTGACTGACGAAGGAAAGCCAAAAGTGAGGGTTGTTACGGGAACTGAAGAATACCCTCAACTGTTGATCAGTGCAGAACTTAGGAAAATTGGACTTAAGAAGGGAGATTACGTGAAAGTGTATGTTGAAAACGGGAAAATAATTATTGAGAAGGCGGAGGTGGTATAATGAAAGGCACATTTGAAAACTTTGATGAAGTGATAAAATACATCAACGGTAAAAGGTGTATAAGCTGTGGCTTGGATTTTATCAACACGGTTAGGTGATAATATGGAAGAATATGAGTTAATAACTATGTTAAAGGAAAAAATAAAGATCGAAGCACAAAGGCTGAAAGCAAGACTTAACTTCCTTATTTTTCTTTTAGATAACATCGATGACAGTGACATTATACTTAGAGAAATATTCAACGAACTTAAGGAAATTGAGGAATACGTAATAAAAGGAGAAACGAGAGATTTTGGATTGTATGAAAAAGAAACACCGTTAAACTATTTAATAAAGAAATTATTTAGGATGAAAGGTGAACACGTATGACAACCGTTACCGGCTACATTTTTTACATTAAGGGCAAAGAGTTAAAAATTACTAAAGACACTTTCATGTTCATTAGATTATTCAGTGAAAGAGCAATACCTCGTAAATTCTACGAATACATTATAAGACACGACCCAAACATTCAAAAATTTAAAGAGGAAACAGGCTATGCATGGAGATCATTGTACGTTTGGATACTAAGTGCTTATGAGAACAATGAGTACAAAAGGTTAATATTGTGGTATAAAGTATTAGCAGTAAAGACGTTTGCGTATACTAGAGGTGTAAGGGAAAGGCACATTGAATGTAGATTTTTAACTGATGCACCAGACCAGATAGCAGTAACTAGCGAATTCAGTAGGTTTTGTGAAAACTGTATTGACAGATTTATGGAATGCATGGGTTATACTGACTTTATAGCAAACGCTGATAAAATATACTATAAAGGAGTCCAGAAGATTGATGAATTTGAAGATAAGGAGGACAGAAAAGTGCCTTTCTATGTTGAAATATTTGACTATGAATGCGACAGATATCCGTTTGAAGCAGAAGGAGTATTTTCACCATTCTACTGGCACGATTACGTTAAAGCTGTCAAAGAGTTCGAGGATCAAGCATGTCCTGAAGTTAAATTAGGGCCTTCAGGGCCAAAACTGTTCGGTGAAGATAGAAGACAATCAAAACTTAACGAATTCGTCTGCACGTATTATTGCGAGACGTGTCCGTTTAAGAAAGAATGTCCCGTTTATAAAGAAAGAGGTGGTGCGTGATGAGAAAAATAAGTAAAATAACGAAAATACTATCTGAAAAATGTCCTTTAGGGATTGACATTGACTCATTTAACCAATTCAAGTTGTTAAAAACATACTTTAACGCAAAGTGGATTGCTGATAAACTAAATGGTAAAGTCGAACTATATCAAACAAGACACGGCTATCACATAAAGATAATTGGAGTTAAAACTAACTTATTCCATAGGCTTGGTCTTGGTGACGATCCAGAACGCATATATCTATCGGAATTAAGAGGAGGTTACGAATACGCAGATGACGTTTTATTCGACGTTAAGGAATTAAGAAAAGGCAGTAAAACGTTATCAGTCGGTAAAGCTGAGAAACTCGATGACGATTGGATACTAAGACTTCCATTTTGGTTCATGCCACGTAGAAAGCCAAAGTCAATTTGGAGGCGTGTGAAATGATAGAAGCAATAAACGTACTTTCCAAAATAATTCTTGTAACAGTATTGACACTTTGTTCAATAGTTGCAATAATTATAGGATTCATTCTAGTATACATTGGCGTAAACGAAGATACAATGATCAAAAAAATAGTATTTATGACACTTGGCGGGATAATTGAATTTGCTGGGGGGTGGTGTTTAATATGTCTATCTACATAACTGAGTTTAGAATAAACACTGAAGAATACGACATTTCAATAGTTGACACAGCACTCAACACAATCCACAAAAGAGACAAATCCTTTAAGTACACAATAATCCAATGCGGAAATACTGCAAGATTAATCGTGTTCTCAAGGACAAAGGGACTAGCTAAAAAGAGAGGCGAATGGATTAAGAAAAACTTATTGAATAATGAAGTTGATTATGTTATAAAGGAAAGGAGGTGATGTATCGTGTATGCCGTGATATTTGTATTTAATCCTGAAGAGTTTGACGTTGTAACGATTGAAGAACAACTAAGAGGTATTAGAGCCAAAGACATTACGTTTAAGTATGTGATAAAAGAACTTAAAGACGGTAAGTACATGCTAAAGGTATATGCTAAAGATATTGATCAGGCTCATAAAAGAGGTTTGTGGTTAAGGGATAAGTTGTTTAACGGAAAAATAGGCTATAAAGTGAGGTGATGTTATGGAGTTTAAAAAGATATCAAATCCGAAGAGAAATAAAACGCCGCATGCAACATTGTCTTACGAAGGACGTTTATACCTAAGTAAGTACTTAGTCGACAAAATAAAACAATACGACTACGCTGAAATATACTATGCATGCAGTGATAAAGGGTTAATAGTGGTGCTTAAGTTGCTTAATGAACCGACTAGAGATGCATACAAAATACACAAAAGACCGAATCACGGTTACATAGTAAGCAGGTATCTCGGAGACTTAATGATAACAAAACCGTCCGTCAAAACAAGCAAAGTTGAATTTAAAGGTGATGAGGTTTGGTTGTATTTTGAGGAGGTGAAATAATGATATGGAACAAAGAATTTATAAGGAATATGTTAGAGGAAGGGATTGATTATGAAAAGATGAAAGAGTATACGAAACAGCTAATTGAAAAATTGGAAAAAGAAGCTACGGAAGATGATGTACACGTTACACTACCAACTGAACCACCTGAACAATTGAAACAAATAGCTAAAGAGTTAGGTTACGAATACGTAAAAGTAAAGTGTAGCGTTTGCGGTTGCGAAGTGTATGCATTAAACGTAAAGACTAAGGCAAAAATAATGTGCTTAAACTGTGCAGCTAAAAAGATCGAAAATGAAAGACTGCTAAATACTCTAAAAGCATTCTTGATAGCAAAGCTGAACAACGCTGCCAAGAACCCTAACAAACCTTTGGAAGAAACGTTCCTAAAAGGTGAATTTTACTCTAGGAAATACAAAGAAATAGTTGACAAAATGAGTAAAGAACCATTGGCAAATATACTTACAAACGAGATTTTGAAGTGCAATGATTTAGACGAAATACTTACAATACTTGCAATAATGTTTGAACTTGCTTTGAAGAATTGGATCCACAAAAGGTTTATCTTAATACCAAAGGAACAAATTGCGGCAATAATGCAGATGCTCAACTTTGAAGATGAATATGAAGGTGGTGGTGGGCTTGCTTACTGAACTTATCGAAGAATGCTTTCGCCACTTTACTAAATTAATAAAGCAAGGGTACGCTGTCGAAAGTATAACAATGGATCACGTAAATGCATGGACACGATTATCTTACATTTCAAAGTGCAAATATTTCAAAAATTGTCCATTTGGACATTTATGTCTAATAGATTCAGTTTGGAGTATGGAAGTATGTGGTGCAATAATTAATCTTGTTGATATGGGTCTTGCAATATTAAGAGGTGATAAACGTGAATAAGAAAGCAAAGATATTGTTCAAACAACTCAAAGCAGGTATAAGAAAATGGGATCAACTTAATGAAGAGGAACTGCAACTAATGCTTAAACACTACCCATCACTCTTTCCGTGCGAGTACAAAGAAGATAACATTCAATGCGGTTATCCATCTTACGTCATAATAATTGCAAAGAATCAAAATAACACATTCAAACTATGTGCGTGTAAAGTCCACTACGTCAAGCTAACATTAGCACTACTGCATAAAGGTTACGAAGTTAAATGGTTAAAGAGGGGTCACAATGTCAAGAGTAACTCAGTTTAAACCCATTTGTTTTATCAACTTTAAAATTAAGCAACCTCAGGAATTTCTAAGAAAGCACGGATTCGTTTATACGGTAAGATGTAAAAGAAAATACAAAGGACTTTGCAGAATTCAGTTTAACGGTGAAGAAGTTGCAATAGGTATTGTAGAAGAAATAGGTAACTTACAGCAAATAGATCTTGAAGAATACGCTAAGTACAGCGGTTTCAACAGTGCAGATGAGTGGTGGGATGTAATAAAAAAAATATACGGAAGAGTTAAAAAACGACTGTATTTATATAGAGTGAAGGTGATAGAATGGTGGACTTAAATATTAAAAAAATATTATTAGTTGATCCAAAAGGTTCGCAAGAATACGTTCCAATCGGATTATTAAAAATAGCTAAATACTGTATGTTAAAAGGACATAAAGTACACTTGGTAAGATGCAACAAGGAAGGTTACCCTAATGTCGGACACTTCAACATAGCTTTCGTAACATCTTACTTTACATGGGAATGGAAATACGTATGGGAAGCCGTTAAGTATGCTAAACAACATGCTGATAAAGTTTACTTGGGTGGTGTATACGCATCACTTTTACCGGAACATGCGGAAAAGAGCGGTGCTAAAGTTATAAAAGGTATACTACCTGAAGTAGAGAATTTAAGACCAGCATACGAATTAGTACCTGATTGCGATTATTCAATAGTTCATGCATCTCGTGGATGTATAAGAAAATGCAAGTTCTGTGCAGTCCCAATTATTGAAGGACAGTTAAAAGAAAAACCGACTATTAAACATTTAGTATATCCACCGCACAAAAGAATAATATTTTTCGATAACAATATACTTGCAATAAAAAATTGGGAAAAGATATATTTGGAACTCTTAGAACTTAACAAACAAGTTGATTTTAATCAAGGTTTGGATGCGAGAATTATAGCAAAGAAAGGAGAGAAGTTAGTGAAACAGTTACTACGATTAAGACTTTACGCTGATAAATATACTTCAATTAGAATGGCATTGGATGACATAAGGTATATTGATAAAGCTGAAAAATCAGCTAAACTATTCATAGAGCACGGACTAAACGGAAGACGTATAATGTTCTATTGTCTGTACAACTTCGAAGATGACCCGGAAGACTTCTTTGAAAGAGTAAAAGCAATATTATCGTGGGGTTGTGTTGCATTTCCTATGAGATTTCAAGCAATATGGATGCCATACGCTTTAAGGAAAAATAGTTACATTGGTAAAAACTGGACTCAAAAAGAGTTAAGGATGGTTAAGGAGTTTATAGCAAAATATGGTTTTGGTGGTGCATTACCTCCATACCTTGCAGAACATTTCGAAAAAGCAAAAGATTTCTATGAAGCATTTGATACCAAACATAAAAGGTTAGAAAAAGTAGCTAAACTTTCTAAGTTTTTAGTCGTCTAAAACCGAAAAACTTTTAAACCCAAAAACCTTAGGTTTAAGGGGGTGGTAAAATGGGAAGAATTAGATTTTGTTGGGTAAGTAGACATGAATTGAACGAATTAAACATGGAAATACTGAACAAAGCTGCAGAAAAAATGGGTTACGACGAATGGGACTACGTACAATTTGCAGATACTGTAAATGACGTTCAGGAGCTTATTGATTTTGCAAACGAATACAACTGCGATGCATACATTGTAGTTTTACCACCAAACTTAATAATGCAATTAATGCAAAAAGATAAAAAACCAGTTTACAGATTTGTAGTTGACAGAGTACTTGATGACAAAGGAAACGCAACATTCATTCCAATAGGGCTTGAATTAATAAAGGAAATTAAAATAGTAACTGAACGTATTGTGTGAGGTGATAAAATGGAAAGGATAGACATAGAGAATTTGTTTGATATAAGTGAGGAGAGGGAAGCATACATTGAAGCAAAAGTGATAATAACGTTCTTTGAGAGCAAGGACATGGATGAAGCACTTAGCAAACTAATAAACGAATTTACCGATAGAGAACTAGCATACGCAACATATCTAATCGGTAAAATGCATGCACTATTTACAATTAATCCATTAAAACAAGTACACTTAATGGAAAGTTTTATAAGAATA
>Ga0190313_1001958_pt1 | contig 10497 bp, 11 predicted proteins | sample 4870071011_MG_FD_169989 | JGI IMG/M metagenome (GOLD analysis project Ga0190313, IMG submission 169989) | Hydrothermal vent sediment bacterial communities from Southern Trench, Guaymas Basin, Mexico - 4870-07-10-11_MG | ecosystem: Environmental > Aquatic > Marine > Hydrothermal vents > Sediment ...
AATGCCCGAAAGTGGGCAGATACCGGAGTATATATTAATTTCGATGTTTTTTCTGCCGCAGAGCGGCTTCGTCCAACATTCGTTTAAGAGGTGTAACGAGGAATGGTGGATATTTTGAGTATAAACCCATGTTCATTGAACATCTTCCCATCCCCAAAATCCCCCCCGAATCCCAAAAACCCTTTGAAATCCTCGTTGACTGCATCCTCTTTGCTAAAGAGAATAATCTTGAATCAGAAGCTTCCACCCTCGAATCCGTGATCGACGGTATGGTTTATGATCTTTATTTTGAAGATGAAATGAAAAAAGCAAACTGTTATATAACCGATAGGATCACAGGGGTAGTGCAGCCCTTTAAAAAAAATGATACGGATGATTTTAAAAAAGAGTATATAGAAAAACTTGTTAAATTCTGCAATGAGGTCAAAATGGTTTTTCGCTGTCTTATCCATAGACGAACCGTAGAGGTTGTTAAAATTGTAAGCGGAGCAAAAAAATGAATGATAAAAGACTGGACAGTCTGTGTTAAGATTTCAAAATGCTTATGTTTGACCTTGATGACATTTAATAAATATAGTTTGGAGATCACGATGAAAATCAAGATACAGAATCTCGATGGCCGAGGGGCCGACTTTAAATAGTTAAGCAATTTGGAATAACGCCTGCCGCCGCCGGTTATACAGTTCAGCGGGGAGAGAAAATGGTAAAGGAACGAGGTTACCAACTGAAAACTTGAGTTATTTGAATATTTACGGTCGTTCCCGTTTCCTTTATATCAAAACATAAGAGGTGAAAACTATGGCCCGACAGTACAATCCACAAAGTTTTTTCCGACAGGCTCCAAACAGACTGCTTGAGCAATATTTCAAAAAAAAGGAGTTCTGCCAGAAATAAAGTTTGCGGAACTCAAGGAAACAAAGATCCAAACAATTTATGATGCCTGGCTGGCGCTGCCTGAAAAAGAACGCAGCAAAATTGAAAAGGATTTTCTGGAGATTGATTTGCTGGCCACGGAAGGCGGCACCAAGGCGATCATTGATGAGACCGACTGGCACAAAGATGAACTGGGGCCAACTTTGTCTGAGTTGAAAAGTTTTTATGACCGGGCATTTTGGACATTTTTGAATCATCCCGCTTACTGGAAAGGGGCCTTGCAATTCTGTTATGCTGATAGCCTTTCTTTATCCTATTGGAGGAAACGGAAAAATATCCCGAAAAAACCAGCCATGGTTGAACCGGAAGACATCAATCGGCTGGAAAAGGCGATCAGTCAATATTTCTATCATAAACAAGGCCGGGGCAAGAACTGCACAGTTGAATGTTACCGGCGAAACGATCTTGATTATTTCTTCGCTTATCCTGAAGACTACGCCCAGGCAAACATCGAATGGGTCGAAAACAAATTTGAACGCCCTCCCCGCACTCCAGCCTTTGAAGTGATTTTTGTTTACTCTCAACCTGCCTGTACTCTTGATGTTTTTTTCCGGGGCCCAATAAAACCGGTTGTGCCGGAACTGCAAAAAATCTTTGGAGAAATCATTCTAAAGGTTATTCTGGAGTCGGATGAAAAGGATGACAGGGTCTATGACCTCAACCCGCTCAAAAGCAGAAATTTTCAATTCAATTTTGATCGGACAAGCGGCATTGAAGACGTGCTGGTGAAAAAACTACGGCTTTCAAGTAAATTTATCAAAAATGAAAAGATAATACTGGAGGCTGACCCTGCCGATAATCGGCATGCCGTCTATGATTTGTTAGATAGGGTTAAAAGTTACGATATCCAGCTTGACAATTATTATATAACCCAGGTTGGGCTTAAGGTGCTTTTTTATCCTGAACCGGGGGCGTCAAGAGGGAAGATCCGGAGTTTTAATGTATCTTTCCCGAATTCCTGCAATCTGAAACAGGACGGCCGTGACCTTATAATAAGAAAAATGCTTGCAGCCTCTGGAGTGGAGCCACAAGAGCCGGAGGAGCCCAAAGATCCTGAACCCTATGTTTAACCCCAAAGAAGAACCTTGCAGCCAAATAATAACCTCATAAGGGAGATCCTTAATCGTATTGGCACCGGTATTCCTGATGCTCTTAGTATCGGGTATAAGGAAGTGAATGCGTGGCCACAACCCGCTTTTAATGCTTTAATAAAGCATGGTGTTATAAAACCCGTGTCTCCAGCAAATGTGATAATTTGTCCAGGTTGTGAGAAAGCCTGCCTGATGCCGGTAATTGTATATCCCACCCACGATGACAGACCAGCCCGCATATTTATTGCCTGCGATAAGCGGGAGGATACCGGCCGTATTCCGATTGAACCTTCAGACCTTGAGCAATGGCAAATAGATATTGGCCGGTTTGTCTCTTTGCTGGCGTCGGCTCTTGATACAGGTCATTCGCCCGATAAAATTATACCACTGCAAGCCTTTTATCTTGGCGCTGCCACCATTAACCGTAAAAAACGATCCGCCATTTTCGTTAGCAACAAAAAAACCCTGGAATCCCCGCTTGAGGCGGGTCTGTTTGAAGAATATTTACGTCCTTTTTTTCTTGTTGCTGGTGGACTGAATGCACCGCAAAAAATAAAGCAGGGGCAATTAGTATCTTTACAGCAGATTTTGATATTTTCTGAAAATGGTCTGTCAGTGGATATGGATGCGTTAAAGGTATTACTTTCCACTAAAAAAGAAACACGGCAGGATGTTATTTCGTTTTCTGTTCCGGCAGATACAGAATGGAACCATGTGTTCATTTCTTTTGTGAATGAGCATACTGTGCTGATCCGAGTTGGCAAACAGACCGAACACCGCAGTTTTGATGAGATGGGATTCAGTGACGCAAGAAAGGCTGTCAGTGAGCCATCTGGCCTTTGGGCTATTTTCCGCGAACTGGCCAAATTAAACGGCGAAATGACCTTTCAGGATTCCGTCCATACATTCAAAGATCCGGAAAAGATAAAAAAAAAGGTGTCACAGATAAGAAAGAAACTTCAGGTTGTTTTCCCGAATATCCCAGGCGATCCATTTCATCCTTATAAACAGGCCAAGGGATATAAAACTCGTTTTACTCTCAATACCCTTCCTTCCTTCATGTAAGTTCTGGTGAAATTTCACCAATTTCCTAAAATATTTTTTATTTTTTTATTCTTAGTATTTTCAAGCTGTTGCCAAGAGCAACCAAACAAAAACACACTGTTCCTGTGAAATTTCACGAATCGGGGTAAAGCCGACACTTTGGACAGTGTGAAATTCGCCGAAAGGCGATGCAGACCCTGCGGAGTCCAGGTCGGGCTGGACTTCACGGGGTCTTTTTTTTCTAAACAGAGGAAAAAAATGAAGGTTTTAATCATGACGAAACACGGCAAAAAAATCATTGATCTTAACCGGCGCAAGGCAAGGGTTTACTTACAACTTTTATTCCTAACTTAAGAGGTGCAACAATGGCGAATACAATCCAAAATAAACTTACAATTCTTAGACGTAAAGAAGTTGAACAAAGAACAGGTTTATCACGATCAACAATTTATCTCCGCATCCAGGAAGGAAAATTCCCAAAGCCAATCAATCTTGGTGCGCGGGCTGTTGGCTGGCTGGGGCATGAAATTGATGCATGGCTGATAGCACGCATTAAAAAGCGTGATAACATGCAGGAGGTGGGTTAATGTCTCCAAAAACAGAAAGGTCGCTGCTCCCTGGCACGGAGCAACGACCCAAACAAAATATTACAACTAAAAAAAATAATATCACAAACATGGGAAATGTCAAATGGGGAAAAAAAGATTTTGAAGAGCTAAAAAGAGTATTGCCTGGATATGAAACTTTCACAGAATTAAAACGGGTCTCTGAAAGCGAAAAAGCAGGGCCGTGTCCCTTTTGTGGTGGGGTTGACCGGTTCAGGGTAACAGAAAAAGGCTGGTTTTTTTGCAGGCAATGCGCGCCCGACAAGAACCATGGAGCCGGTGACATTGTTGAATTTCATAAAAGGAAGTTCAAACAAACTATCCCAGAGCTTTGCAAGCAATACCTGTCAGGCTATTCCACGGCAGACAAAAACGAGCCTATACCAGAACAGTCAGAACAGCCGTTTTTATCCTCAAAAGACTGGCAAAACAAAGGTATTAAAGTAATAAGGTTTGCTTTAAACCTTCTGCATGATCGGCGGAAGATTGACAAGAAGGTCGTGTCAGAATTATTTGAAACTGGTCAGATTAAAACTATTATGCATGCAACTAAAAGCTGCGTAACCTTCCCTTTTTTTGACCTGTCAAGTGAGAATGTACCCGCCATACAGTACATTGCTGTTGACAGGAAACCTTTTCCATTTACCGTTAAAAATGGGAGTCCGGCAAATAAGGTATTTAGAAAAGGTTCAAAGCCTGGTAGCGATTGTTTTTTTACAGTAGGCGCAAGCATTCAAGACTCAAGAACGGATTTGATAATCAGCGAATCTGTAATAAATGCTATCACAGCGCACGAATGCTACCCTAATGCCTGTTCTATTGCCCTGGGCGGTTCCAACATACATACGGAAACTTGAAAGCTTAAAACCGCATATAAACGGGCGCAAGGTTATCGTATGCGGTGACTATGACCAAGCAGGTGAAAAGATGGTGTCGGCTGTTCGGCGAGCCCTGGATTCAAATGTACATGCCATAAGCTTTGAGTCAGCGGATAAACAAGGGCTTGACATAAATGATCTTCTACAGGCAGGGCAAAAAGACCGGATTATTGAGCTTATCAACGATGCAAAGCCTGTGGCAATGCAGGAGTCCACAGACGGAGCAGACCTTGACCCGGAAACCGTTTCGGCCTTGCTTGGCGATATTCTACAAAAAAGTGCTGAAGACCCGGGAGCTGTTTTTTTGCCTGACGCCCTGGAAGCTCTGGCCTATCTATCGAAAAACAACAAGTCGGAATATATGCGCTGGCGGGCAAAATTTAAAAAGATCAAAGATGTTTCGGTCTGTGAAATTGATAAAAGCGTCAAGGGAGATTCCGAGGATGAGGAGAAATGTAGAATAGACGATATAATTAAATTTTTGAAAGAAAAAGCAACGTTCTGTCATGACTCCGAAGAAAATAGTTTTATGATTATTAATGCGGATGATCACGAGGAACTTTATTCTGTAGGCAGCCGAACGTCTAACAAAAAAATCCAACACATGATTTATACTGAGCTGGAAGAATCAATCGGCGAACAGACAATGAAGACGGTTAACAGTGCCTTGGCTTGTTTTGGCCTGTTCGATGGGCCGGAAGAGGATATATATTTAAGAGCTGGGCGCAATGAGAATGGTTATTTTATAGACCTTTGTAATGATAAATGGCAGGTAGTGCAGATTGACCAGTTCGGCTGGAAGATTCTTAACCGCTCACCTGTCCGTTTTAGGCGTACACAAACAATGCAGCCCATACCTGAGCCAGACAAAAAATCTAATTTATCGGCACTGTGGCAATATGTCAATATTCCTGAATCAGATCAGATTTTTGTCTTGGCCTTCATTCTGGAATGTTGGCGACCTGATACACAAAAGCCGATACTGGAATTAACCGGCGTTCAGGGTACTGGAAAAAGCAACATTGCAGAAACTCTGCGCGATTTGATTGACCCTAATTCAGTCAATCTGCGAGCCAGGCCAAAGCAAATAGAAGATGTCTTTGTATCAGCGACAAACAACTGGCTGGTCAATTACAATAATCTCTCTCATATTTCGGCGGTATGCAAGACGCGCTTTGCGTTCTTGCCACGGGCGACGGTTATGCCGGACGGTTGCTTTACACAAACCTTGAAGAAGCATCGGTTAATGTTCTAAGACCTGTCATTATTAATGGTATAAGTCAGCTTGCCACGAATCAAGACCTTATAGATCGTTTGATTCATATTGATGTGCCGGAATTAAAAAATTTTGTTCCTGATAAAAAATTAAAAAAAATGTATAGCCAGGACAAACCTAAAATTTTGGCGGACTTATTTGATCTCTTTAGCCGGGCATTGAAGATCCTTCCAACATTAGAATTTGACAGGCTCCCAAGAATGGCAGACTTTGCGATTCTTGGTGAAGCTGTGTCACAGGCTATGGGGGCAGAGCCTGGGGATTTTATCACAAGATACAATTTGAAAAGATCGGCTGCTCTTATGTCTTCTTTGGATAGCTCTTCCGTAGGAGGCGCAATTCTGAATTATTTCAATTTTGGGAATGGAACCATTGACAAAATGTATGTCAGAGAAATTTTAAAAATGCTTGAACAATATAAGCCTTCAGGCGAAACTTGGGTTAAAACTGCAAAGGGCCTTGCTGACCAGCTGCGGAGGATTAAACCAGGGCTCAAAGAAGCGGGTATTAAGGTTACTTTTCATAAACGAGATATACATGGTGTACGTGTTACAATCAAACTTTTTTCTTTTTCCGGGAATAATCTGAGGGGGGGTAACAACGTTCATGCCTTAAACCCTTGTCAATCGTGGCTTTAGAAAAATTATGTATGTTATGAACGTTGTTACCCTATGTTTATATCTGTGGAGAAAAAAGAAAAAGTGAAAGGCGGGCAAAAATGCTTGAACAAATAAGTAAATTCGGTGTCGAGATCAAACTTGAGGGCCAAAACAACTTAAGACTTATCCTGGCTGCTGAATTGCCGGAAGAAAAAAAAGCTGAATTAACGGCAATTGTCAAAGCGAACAAGGCACAGATTATCCAGGATATTAAAAATCAGGCTTAAACCAGACTGGTGTTTGTCCTGTGAAGGACACTGCTACAAACAGCTTGACGGAATGCTCACACTTTTTTGCAACATGGAATCGGAAGCTGTTTACTATCTGAATAAATGCCCTTCAGGTTATTGGATAAAGGATAAGAAAGGCTGGCCGCATACGCTCAATGAAGGCTATTAAATCTAAAACTGTGGCGGTTACAGGTGAGGTGAAAAAATGGGAAAAGTAACAGAATTAAAGTCTAAAGGAAAAATCGAGATCAAACAGGAATTTGTTGATCTCAGGGCAAAGGGGCATTCGATTCGGAGTATTGCCGAGGCTCTCAGTTTATCTCCGCAAACCTTAATAAATTGGGAAAGAGAGTTTAATCAGGAAATTGCCGAATTAAAGGCCATACAGCTTGAATCTTTATATGAAAGCTTCGGTTTAATGAAACAGCATAGACTTGAAGAAATATCCCGGCAGCTTCAAAAAATACAGACGGCACTATCTTCCCGGGACTTATCTGATCTTTCCACAGAAAAACTTATGGAATTGAACCTGAAGTATCTGGAAAGAGCGGATAAGGAATATCAAGAGCCTAAATTTTTCTTACAAAGCAAAAGTAACAAAACTGGTACAAAACTGGACAGTCAGGAAATCGCATTTGAACTAAATCAGCTATTGTTGAGATTCAGAACCGGTTCCGTCAATGCTGTGGAAGCGCATCGGGAAGTCTCTATCCTCAAGAGTATGTTAAAATCCGAAGAGCAGGCTGGCATTCAGGAAATGGTGGAACAGCTTAAAACGCTTCTGGAGGGACAATGAAAAGGACTCAAATAAAGGCAATTCTGAAAAAGGGTAATGTATCACCCTTTAATGTTGCCAAACTTAACTTTAACACAATCTGGAGTTATGAGCATTTACAAAAACCAATTCTTTCTGAAGATGAACTGCAATCTCTTTTATATAAACTGAGTCCTGAAGAATCTGCGGATTATAGATACTGGCGAGAATGGTTTAAAGATATCCTGGAAGTCTATAACCAGGCCAACGATCATTATAATGCTGCTTCCAGTTTAATTTTTCGCTTACTTTGGTTTATCGAAAAAGATTTAAACCAAAATTACATTCAAAATCTTTATAAAGCTTTTTATCCGCAAATAGTAACAGCAAAACAGTATCAGGATATTAAAAAGAAAGACAGGCAGGACAGGCTGAAAGCAAAGCTTCCTGTTATTTATTGTATAGCGGAGATTATAGAAAATAGACTCCCAAAAGAGGGGTTGTCGCTTGAGGATTACGTTTATAGAGATCCGGATGAAGACTTTAATCCTGAAGACAGGCAATTAGCGGCAGGTCTTTTTAAAAAAGTCGTTAAAAAGCTTTTACCTCTCATTGAGCAGGGCAAGGTATCAGTTACCTATAAATCGCAGCTTGTGAAGGCGTTAAGATCGGCTCTGAAAAAGGCACCCGACCAGATTGCAGATATCCTTCTGGGAAGCCTGTATAATGATGTTGAGGTGCCTGTAAAGATTTTAGAAACAAGCACAATAGCAGGGGAACAGTTTTATCGGCATTTTAAAGAATGCAGATCAAGGATTGATACTTTTTACCCTGAACACATCGGGGGTTATGCCATTGCGCAAGATTCAACCTCCAGCCATATTGATGAAAAGGGTTATTATAACTCATTTGATTTGTTCGACAAACAAAGCGGGTTAGATTGGTTTGCTACAAATGGAGGCATGCATACTTTTTTCTCAATCCAACTTAGAGATATCGACCTTTATATAAGGTCCTTTCAATTTAAGAGGATGGTTTTAGATGTTTTAACCGGAAAGCTGAATATGCCGTTAAATCAAGACGTCAACGGAAAAGACAAGGATTTAGAGGCGTATAGAAATTTGCTTTTTACTAATCTGGATATTCTTATTGGATATAACCGGGAGCTGTCAAAACTCATAACGGATAAGGGGGATAAAGCTATTGAAGATTATTATCCAAATCAGATGGTGGTTGATTACTGCATTGCCAGAATTGAGCAACAGTTGCAATCCCATGAATCTGCTCATAGTAACTGGTTTAATGATATCAAAGATGTTTACCTGAAAGAAAGCTTTAAAACAATGCCGCAAGATCGGATTGACTGGATGTTGACGATAGGGAACAAGGCGCAGAGAGCACATTTTAGTGAGCTTGTCAAAAAATAAAAATATTTGATTTTTTTGCCCAGTGTCAGGCAAATAAAACTTACACAAAAGGCAAGCATTCTGGCAAACGTGGCCGCGAGCCCTATAGGACTCGTAGAAATTGCCGTTGAAGGCAAAGCCCATGAAAAGGATGACAAATGTAATTATCGTCACAAATTTCATAGTATGATAGAATTGCAAACGACATTTGGCTGATTTTTAGCAATCAAAATTGTAGCAATGCTGCTTGCGATATGGTAAATTTATGTTTTTGAGAGATATTGAAACAAAATAAGGAGTTACCGGCGTGCCAGTATTTTTCGCGAAAGAACAACATGTCTTAATTCAGCTTGAGTCCGATGATGATTGGATGACTTTTTATAATAGCTGCGAGGGGTATATTACACAACAGGATTTTCAGTTGATTCATGATTACCTGAAACAATCCGCAAAGACCGTTGTTATTGAAAAAGGCTATGTGGATGTTGATTATCGGGATACATATTTTAATTTTTTCTCCCGGAAGTTTGCCCAGTATCCAAGCAAGACTATCAGGGCAAATTTCTTCATGGATAAAATATCTCCCCGGATGCTATTCAAGCTTGACCGTTATCAGGATGCGTATATCGGTTTTATTGTGTTAAGGCCCAACCGTGTTGCCGCCATTGGCCGCACCATACTGGATCCAGGGAAATTACCTTTTGTCACGGGGCATATTTGTGTTTCCGAATACCCTGTTCATATTCTTGGCGCTGAATTAACAGTAAAAGGTTTTCCTTATATGAGCCAGGACACAGATGTGACGGTTTGTGCCCATGCAGCCTGTTGGATGATCTTTCGATATTTCAGTCAGAGGTATAACCGATATTTCGAGAAGTGGCCGTATGAAGTGACGCAACTTACAAAGGACGTTTCCACAGGCAGGCTGGTTCCATCAAAAGGGTTGACTGCATGTCAGGTAACCGAGATGTTCAGTAATTTTGGTTTTGCACCTGAAATTTATATTCGAGGTCAGCACCAGGAATTGTTTGATAAGCTTCTCTATATGTATGTTGAATCAGGGCTCCCGGTTGTTGCAGCTTTGTCCGGACATGGGCATGCCATCACCATTATCGGCCACATATCGAATTTCAATATTTCTTTTCCTGCCACTCCGACATCGAGTGACACCTACCTGCGCGGTTTCATCGCCAATGACGATAATTTTCTTCCCTACCAGGGCGTAAGGAAAAATGATTCTGTGCCGGATGGATACTGGTCACGATTCAAGATAGAAGAAATTGATACGTTTATTGTGCCGTTATATGAAAAGATCCACCTCTCAGCGGAACATGTTATAAAGTTGTCAGAAGCAATTTTAACGGAAAAAACGTTGGGATTAAATGCCCGATCAAATCTGTTGAAATATGATGATGTGATCACCAGAACTTTCCTGACTTCATCAAAGTCTTTTAAGAAAATGAGACGAGGCGATTCTCTGCCATTTGGTATCACAAACGTGTATTGTGAAATGGCTATGCCAAAATTTATCTGGGTGTGTGAACTTTCCACCCCGGACTTGTTCAAAGATGGCAAAATTGCCGGTGAAATACTTTTTGATGCAACAGCAAATCCCCGTGAC
>Ga0190313_1001959_pt1 | contig 10496 bp, 10 predicted proteins | sample 4870071011_MG_FD_169989 | JGI IMG/M metagenome (GOLD analysis project Ga0190313, IMG submission 169989) | Hydrothermal vent sediment bacterial communities from Southern Trench, Guaymas Basin, Mexico - 4870-07-10-11_MG | ecosystem: Environmental > Aquatic > Marine > Hydrothermal vents > Sediment ...
TATGTTTTACAAAATATTCTGCAAGAAGATCATACTGCCTGTTTCTTTCCAGAAGCCCCTTTTTTTCTGAAACATTAATTTGATGAAGGCCTATGCTGTCCAGCCATATTCTTGTTATGCCAGGTGTGTCAAACATTCCGTGTATATATGTGCCCATGATTCTGTTATCTAAGATACATCCATTTTCGGCATTGCATTTTTGACTGTTTTGTTTGGTTACTTTAAACATTGGAAGACCGTCTTTTCTTTCTGTATGACCCATATGTATTTCATATCCTGCGCCGCTGACATTATTCCATAAAAAACCGGTAAGTGTTGTGGTTTTTGGAGCCTTTAAAACAGTTTCAACAGGAAGCAGACCAATGCCTTTTGTTGTTCCGGGTTTTCCTTCAAGTCCATCAGGATCGTGTACAAAATCCCCAAGTATCTGGTAGCCGCCGCAAACGCCAAGGATATGCCCCTGTTTTTCTGCATATCTTACCAGCTCTTTTTGCCAGCCTGTTGAAAAGAGCCAGTTAAGGTCAAAGCGGGTATTTTTTGTTCCAGGAAGAATTACGGCTTTAAAAGGAGAAAGATCACAAACTTTTTCAACAAAACATATATCAAGCCCCTTAAGAGCCGAAAGAGGCTCAAAATCCGTAAAATTGGAAATGTGCGGCAATCGTATCACGGCAATTGCCGGAAGATCTCCTGATCTTTTTGATTTTAAATCAGGTTTTTCGATTACAACTGAATCTTCAGCTTCAATATTAATATGATTAAACCACGGCAGCACCCCAAAAACCTTTTTCTTTGTTTTTTCTTCTATCCAGAGCATACCATCATTAAAAAGAGAAATATCGCCTCTGAATCTGTTTATTATAAATCCGCATGTGAGATCTCTTTGCTCTTGTGAAATGCATTGCAAAGTACCGAGTATCTGCGCAAAAACTCCGCCTTTATGAATATCAGCAACCAGAATAACCGGAGAAGAGGCATATTGGGCAATGGGGAAATTAACAATATCATTGTGCATAAGATTGACCTCAGCACAGGAACCTGCGCCTTCCATGACCACAAGATCGTATTTTGTCCTCAAACGGTCAAGGGCGTCGCATGCTTTTGAAAAAAAGAACTTTTTTTTGGTATGATATTCTATTGCAGTGCTGTTTTCGTAAACTTTGCCTGAAAGAACTACCTGAGCTCCTATGTCACTGGTTGGTTTAAGCAAAATGGGGTTCATGTCCACATGGGGAGGAATTCCTGCAGCTTCAGCCTGAACAATCTGGGCTCTGCCCATTTCCAGACCCTGGGGAGTTACTCCTGAATTATTAGACATGTTCTGGGCTTTAAACGGAGCGACTCTATACCCTTTTTGGGCAAAGATACGGCATAATGCCGTTACAACAATACTTTTCCCAACATCAGAACCTGTTCCAAAAACAGCAAGGCACGGCGCTTTTTTTTTATTTTTCGATTCCAACCCTTGCCTGTACTCCGTTTTGGTAATAATGCTTTATCTCTCTCATTTCAGTCACAAGATCAGCCCTGTCCAAAATTTTCTGATCAGCGCCGCGGCCTGTGATAACAAGCTCCATATGCTCAGGCTTTAAATCTATAATGTCAAGAAGATCATCTGGTGAAAAGAGGTCACACATAGCCGCAACATTTCCCTCTTCTATGATAAGCATATCATGCTCGTTGGCACTGATAATAGACCTTACCCTTTCAAGCCCTTTTTTTCCTGCCTCAATATCTTCAGGGGAAGGCTTTCCTTTTACAAAACGTCCAAGACCGTACTGCTCTATGGTTATAAGATCCGAAAATCTTTTCAAGGCCTTAATTTCGCTGTAATCTCCCATTTTCATAAACTGAATAATAAAAACTTTCAGGCCGGCGCCGGCAGCCCTTACTGCGAGACCTATGGACGCAGTGGTTTTCCCTTTTCCGTTCCCTGTATAAACCTGTACATATCCTTTTTTCATTCTTTATCCCTTTAAAAAAATTCCTCTACTATTCATTTTTATATAAATAATCAATTAAAACTACTATAAAGAGATTGTTTTGTAAAGGTTCAAGCCCCTTGTTTTTTTTGTTGTTTGGTTTTGAAAAATCATATAGCTTTTACATTTTAGCTTTATTTATTTATTTATGATAATAATTTTAATTGTCAAGACAACTCAATTCTAATTATTAAAGATAAAAGGAGGATCGATGCGAGTATCAAATTTGTTAAAAGAAAAAAAAGGTCAGCCAGTCATCTCTTTTGAATTTTCCCGTGCAAAGACTGAAAAGGCAGCTTTGAATCTTGATAAGGCCATTGATATTCTGGCCAAGCACAAACCGGACTATGTGTCAGTAACATTTGGCGCAGGTGGTTCAACCCGTGGAGGTTCTTTCCAGCTTGTGGAAAAATTTAAAAATGAGAAGAAATTAAACGTGGTGGCATACATAGCCGGTGTTGGTCTCGGGCCTGATGACCTGATTTCTGTTTTAGATAATTTTAAAAACCTTGGAGTTGAAACGGTTTTTGTAATACGCGGTGATGAGCCCCAGGGCGATGCAGAGTTTAAACCTCATCCTGATTCAATGAAATATGCTTCTGATTTACTCTTTTTTATCAAAGAGCGTTATGACTTTTGCCTGGGTGCAGCCGGTTATCCTGAGGGGCATCTTGAAGCTGTGAGCAAAGAAAAAGATATAGAATATCTAAAGCTGAAAGAAAAAAATGGCGCTGAATATATTGTTGCGCAATACTTTTATGATAACAGCTTTTTTTATGATTACGTTGAACGCTGCAGAGCTGCCGGGATAACTGTCCCGATTATACCCGGTATTATGCCGATCTATGGAGTTAAAATGATGGAGATATTATCAAAGGTTTGCGGGACAACTATTACCGATGAAATACATAATGGTCTGGCAAAAATTTCTCCTGATGACAAAAATGGAATATTGGAATTCGGTATTGATCTTGCCACACAGCAATGCAGGGATCTGCTCAATCATGGTGTTCAAGGTCTTCATTTCTATACAATGAATCGTGCCAAAACCGTAGATACTATTCTAAGCAGACTGCGAAGCGAAGGGTTGTTATAATGGCCGGGATATTTGATATAAACCGGAGTAATAAATAGAAGAATGTAAGATAACGACTATCGGAGCTTATAAACGGGTTGACAGTTTACGGAAAGCTGTTATTTGCAGCTTTATTGAAGCGTAAACTGTCAACCCATTTTTTTATGTTAAGGATTCAATCATGCTTAAAAATTCTGCAGGAGTGAATACCGGAATCTTTGTTTTTTTAAAGTCCTTAATGTTTCTGGTAATAATGTACTCTGCTCCTGCATGCCTTGCTGATTCATGCAAAACTGCATCTTCAAAGTCAGTAAATTTTGCTTTTAATGCATTTTCAATTACTAACCGATTTACAGAAGCAACTTCAAATAGCGCCATTATAGACTTAATGCTATCCATGGCTTTTTCTTTGTCCAAATACTTTGATAAGAGATAATGAATTGTTGTTACCGTAGTGGCACAAAGAGAGCCATTGATTTCCGACCGCTCAACTTTGGACATTAAATATAAAGCATGTTCAGAAAAAGGCTTGCGATCTAAAAGAACATCCAGAATGATATTAGTGTCAAAAAGAACTTTCATAAATATTTCTCTTCAAGATAGCTATTATAGTCTTTTTCTGAAAATTTGGAATCTTTCAAGATACCCTTCAGGGATTGAACAGTTGGAGTAATTGAACTACTCCCTTTTAATTTTTCGTTTTTGATAATTACGAAAAAGTCAGAGACAATTTTAGAGACGGATTTGCCCGTTTTTGCGGAATATTCTTTTGCGGATTTTATTAAATGATCATCAAGTCTTAATGTTAGTTTTGTATTCATACCTCACCTCCATTTTTACAGTGACGGATTATTTTAATAATAATATACGGCACAATGAAATAATTGTCAAATTAAGGCTCATGATTTTTTTTATGTTTTTTAGTTTGTAAATTTTTGCAAACTTGAAAAAACTTAAAACCTCTTGAAACCGGCTCATAACACGGAAGTTTTTATTTTAAGCTTATATTTATCAATTTTTGAAATAAGGGTGGGACGGGATAAACCCAGGAGTTTAGCGGCCTGGGAACGATTTCCGCTGGTAAAATTAAGAGCCTCTCGCGTTATGGCGCCTGCGAGAGAATCCATTATTGAATCAAAAAGATTATCGCAGGAAGAAAGGGTAATTTTCTTTTTGACCCATTCACGAAAGAGTTTGTCAAAATGTTCATCATTTATTGCCTCTTTATCAGCCGCCATATTATCTTTTCCATGTGTGGCGCGGATAATACTCTTTTTTTCCAGTGGGCAGCCCTGGCTGAAGATCATGGCTTTTTGTATAGTATTTGCGAGTTCTCTGACATTGCCCGGCCATGAATATTCGAAAAGAGCATCTCTTGCATTAGCAGCAATGCCGGGATAAGGGATATTCATCTCCCTGGAAAATTTTTCCATAAAATATTCTGTTAAGATAGGCAGATCATCTTTTCTCTCATTTAATTTAGGAAGCATAAGGTTAACTACATTGAGCCTGTAATAAAGATCTTCCCTGAACTTTCCACTGGAAACAGCTTTTTCCAGGTTCCGATTTGTTGCAGCGATTATTCTCACATCAACCGGAACAGGTTCACGCCCACCAAGACGCTCAATACTTTTTTCCTGGAGAAGGCGTAAAATTTTTGCCTGGATATTAAAAGGCATATCTCCTATTTCATCAAGAAATATTGTGCCTTTATTGGCGCGCTCAATTTTTCCGATTCTGCGGCTTACAGCTCCTGAAAATGCCCCTCTTTCATAACCAAAAAGCTCGCTTTCAAGGAGGGTTTCAGGTATGGCAACACAGTTAATAACAAGGAAAGGTTTATTATTCCTTAAACTGTGGTTGTAGATTGCCTTTGCAACAAGCTCTTTTCCGGTGCCTGATTCGCCGCGTATTAAAACAGTTGCATCCGTGGGCGCCACACGGCCTATGGATTTATATATTTCCTGCATTGGCCGACTTTTGCCCACAATAGCATCTTTTGAAACATTTTCAGGAGAAGGATTGATCTGGACTTTTGAATGCATGAAACTTCCGGCCTGAAGCGCTTTTTTGATCAGGTCAAGTATGTCCGGAATTTCAAAAGGTTTCAGTATATAATCAAAAGCGCCTGCTTTTGTTGCCTCAATTGCAGTATCGGTTGTTCCAAACGCCGTCATTATTATTACAGGCAGTTTTGGATCGGTTTTATGCATAGTCTTAAATGCTTCAAGACCGTCCATGCCGGGCATGCGCACATCCATAATAACAAGATCAGGAGGATCCTTTTGCACTGACCAGATTCCAGCCTCACCAGTGGAAGCTGTCTGCAGAGTGTAGCCTTCTTCTGCAAGAATTTTTTGAAAGCTCTTGCGCAGTTGAGGGTCATCATCTACGATTAGAATTTTCGCCATTTAATTTATTCCTCAAAAAGGCAGTTGAATAATAAATGTTGTTCCTTTATTTACTTCGGATTCAAATGTTATTTTACCGCCGTGTCCATCTATAATCCGTTTTGCAATACTGAGTCCGAGACCGGAACCTTCTTCCTTGGAACTGAAAAATGGCTGAAAAATTTTTTTCTTTATCGATTCTGAAATCCCGGGTCCGTTATCACGTATGCTTATTTGAACAGCTTTTTTAAATGAGTCTTCTGAAGAATCAGGATACACAATTTTTTCTTCGATTAAAATTTTGCCATCCTCTCTCATTGCCTCGCATGCATTTAATAATATATTTACCATAACTTCTTTTAACTGCTCAGCATCTGCCGAAATTACAGGAAGCTCTGTGTCTCTTTTAACCTTAACATCCGTTTTGTATGATTCAATCCTGTGTTTTAAAAGCTCCAGCGTCATATCCACAACCTCTGAAGGATTTATCATGTGAAACTGCATCTTGGGAGGTCTTGCAAATTCAATAAAATTTCTTAAAATAGTGTCAATATATCTGATTTCTTCCGATATTACATCCAGATCCTCCATTTGCGTATGATTTAAGTTTAAGCTTCTTTCAAGGGTGAAAAGACGCATCTTTACAGAGGTCAGCGGGTTTCTGACACTATGGGCCATGCCCGCCGCCAGCCTTCCGGCTTGAGCCAGTTTTTCAGATTGTATCAGACTCTCCCTGCTTTCTTCAAGTTTGGCATGGGTTTCATTTATATTTTTTACAAGGGAATTAACCCGTTTTGAAAGAGCATTTATTTCGTTACGCACAGGAGCTGGACTTTTTTTCATATCAGACTCCAAAGCCAGTTTTCTGATCGGTTTCAGTATCTGTTTATAGAGGATAAAAGATAAAAGAAATATAAGTATAATAACAGCCGGAACTGTGCACCATGCAGTTATGGTAACTATTTTTGCTGATTTTTTATAATTATTCCGGGTTTCCAATATGCTTTTTTTCTGAATATTCTTAAATTTGTCGCAAAGATTATAAATGGAGATAAACTGCTTTCTTACCTTCCAGTGCTCCCTTGCCCCCTCTTCATTTTTACCCTCTTTGTACATATCTATTACTCTGTCACGTTGAAAAACATAACTTATGTAGTTTGATTCAATATCATTTAAAATAAAACGAGCCTCATCAATCTCAGTATATGCACGGGCATTTGTCAGCCAAAAGAGAAATTGTTCATTATATTCATCAAGCTGGTTTAACCATTTGGAGGCATTTGTAAGAAAAAAATAGGTTGTAGCCCTTTTTGTAAAACCAGTGCATTTTCAAGCTGTTGTGTGGACATTAGAGCATTTACATCACGGTCAACAATGGAAGTATAGAGTTTCTGGGTTCTCCAGGTATACCATATTGTTACCATGGAACCGAAAATGTTTATAATGGCAAGGACTGCTATGAGCAGGAAAATTCTATGGCGCAGGGGAATGACTGATCTCATATTTTTCTTTATTTTATAAATATCTGTAAAATTGATGATGCCATTAACTTTATATTTGATAATTTTAATACCACAATTATCAATATGTCAGAGAAAAATTGTATATTCAAACAAAATACAGAGAAATCAGATTATTTTATCAGGTCTGATTTTACATTCTGTAAAAAAAGTCGACACTCTTTTAAAAAAAAATCCCCGGATAATTAATTATAAAAATAAATATTTCCTTTAAGTGCAACGAGTTAAGAAATATATTAAAGCCTTTTATTATGGCACAGACTTTGCGGATATTACTAATATCTAAATTTTTAAATTTAAACTTAAACCAGGCAAAGTTGAACATTTTTTAAGTCTTTATTAAGGGCTTTCATGGAAAAAAAACATATAATATTGATAGCTGACAGAAATCCTAATGTTCGCAAGCTCCTTAAGCGTGAACTGGAAAATGAAGGATATATTATACGGATGTCAAAAAACGCATGGGAAGTTTTATACTGGGCTTATCATCATGAATTTGCTGATATTTTGATACTTGATCCCGAGCTTCCTGATTTTGAAGAATTGTCGGTAATGCAAAAATTAAAAGACAGAATTCCGCCTCTGCCCATAGTGATTCATGCTTTGCAGGCAGATTATTCAGAAGATTTTCATGATTCCAATCTCTTGTTTTTTCTGGAAAAAAGTGGAAACAGCATAGAATATATGAAACAGGTTATTGCGGATATACTGCATGAATCGAATATAAATAAAAATATTTTAAGGGTCAATAAAGATGGAAAAAGATAAACTATTGCAAAACAGTTATTACAAAATGATAACAAAAAAAATAGTGACTACAATAATCATAGTATCGATAACCCCAATGATTTTAGTTGGTCTTATTATTCTTGATCGTTTTAACAAGTCATATCACGAAAAAGTTAGCGCTCATCTTGATGAACTTGTGCAAAAGCATAAACAGAATATAGATACATTTTTAAAGGAAAGGCTTGGCAATATTCAATTCCTGGCAAAGATGGCCAGCATTGAAAATCTTAAAAATGAACTGTTTCTACAGGAAAATCTTCTGGAAATGCAAAAGGCTTATGATAATGTTTTTGTAGATTTGGGAACTATTAACGACAAGGGGGTACAACTGGCATATGCAGGTCCTTTTCAGTTAAAAGATGCACAGTATTCCGATGCACAGTGGTTTAAAAATGCTCTTGCAAACCGATATTATATCAGTGACGTTTTTCTTGGGCTTCGAGGGCTGCCGCATTTTATTGTTACGGTAAAGAAAAATTTTGACGGGAAGGAGTTAATTTTGAGGGCGACTATAGATATTATGGCTTTTAACTCCCTTGTTGAAAATCTGAGGATAGGTAAAACAGGGTTTGCATATATCCTTAACAGGGAAGGAGAATTTCAGACCAAGACTTCTTTTGATGTAAATGCAGATAAAAAAAGCTATACGGAGTTATTAAAAAAAGTAAAAGAAACAAAAAGAGGGGAGCATATTATTGAAAAGAAAGATAAGAGCTCTGGAGAAAAGCTCATATATGTTGTTTCTTCACTTAAGGGTGGAGACTGGTTGATGGTCTATCAGCAGGATTATGGAGATGCTTTTTCAAGCATTAAAATTGTTCGCAATATAGCGTACATAATTTTCGTCATAGGCTGCTTTTGTATTATTTCCATGGCATTTATATTATCGAGAAGAATCGTTAACCGTATTGCCAGGATTGACAGTGAAAAGGAGATGCTGAACCAGCAGGTGATAGAAACCGGAAAACTCGCTTCTGTGGGTGAACTGGCAGCAGGCATAGCCCATGAAATTAACAATCCTGTAGCTATAATGGTTGAAGAGTCAGGCTGGATGGAGGATTTGCTGGAAGAGGAAGATCTTCAGAAAACCGAAAATCTTGAGGAATATAAAAGATCTTTAAAGCAGATTCAAACCCAGGGCAAACGCTGCAAGGAGATTACCTACAAGCTGCTCTCCTTTGCAAGAAAAACGGATTCAAGGATAGATGATGTTCAGATTAATGAAATTATTGACGAAGTTGTAAGTTTGTCCGCTCAAAGGGCAAAATACGCAAATGTAATTTTCAATACCAGGCTTGATAATAACCTGCCTCTGCTTAGTTTGTCCCAGTCGGAAATGCAGCAGGTGCTGCTGAATCTTTTTAATAATGCTCTCGATGCCATGGAAAAAACAGGCGGCAATATTGATATAACCAGTAATTCTCACAATAATAATGTTAGTATTGAGATTAAGGATAATGGACCAGGCATACCAAAAGCAAATCTTGTTAGAATATTTGACCCTTTTTTTACAACCAAACCGGTGGGTAAGGGAACGGGCTTAGGCCTTGCCATCTGCTATGGTATAATAAAAAAAATGGGAGGAAATATTAAGGTTCAAAGTGCAATAAATGTTGGCACAACATTTATTATCAGCCTGCCGATTTTTGAACAAAAAGAGAAAAAAACTGATCCCGAGTTCGATAACCTTGATGGCGGATTATAGAAGTAGTTGATATACATAATAATATAAGGAGAGTTTAAATGAAAAAAATTAAATTGCTTTTAGTTGATGATGAGGTTCCTTTTGTGGAGACCATGACCAAACGTTTAAAAAAGAGAGAGTTTGACGTTGACACTGCTCACAGCGGCCTGGATGCTCTGAAAGCGCTTGAAAGTAACGATAAAATTGAAGTTGTAGTTCTTGATGTAAAGATGCCAGGTATGGATGGAATTGAAACCTTAAGAGAGATTAAGAAAGTATATCCGCTTACGGAAGTTGTCATGCTCACAGGTCATGCAACTGTGGAATCCGCAATTGAAGGGATGAGGTTTGGAGCTTTTGATTATCTGATGAAACCCTGCGATATTGATCAGCTTGTTTCCAAGGTAACCCAGGCGGCCGAAAAAAAACAGAAGCATGAAAATAAAATTGTTGAGGCACGCATAAAGGAGATTACTTCAAGACGCGCTTAAAGGAAAAATTATGGAAGAAGAGAAAATCAAACTTCTTATTGTGGATGATGAAAAAGGGTATGTAAATGTTCTTTACAACAGGCTGAATAAAAGAGGGTTTGATGTTACAAAAACCTACAGCGGTTTTGAAGCAATTCAGGAGGTTAGAAAAAAAGATTTTGACGTGGCTGTTCTGGATCTCAAGATGGAAGACATGGATGGAATTGAGGTTCTCAAAATATTAAAGAAAATGGAGCCGGATCTTGAGGTTCTCATACTTACCGGTCATGGCTCGGAAGAGGCTGCAAGGGAAGGGATCGATTACGGAGCTTTTGATTACCTTACAAAACCGTGCGAACTTGGAGAACTTCTTGTAAAAATAAGGGAAGCCTATGCAAAAAGGAAAAAGGTCTGACTCTTTTTATGTGTTTAAGTTAAGAGGTCTTTGCAAAATGTCTTTTTTTAAAAGACCTTGTTAAGGAGAAGATATGTTTTTTAAATCAAAAGGATTTCAACTGGTCATAGGGCTGGCAATAGGCGCAGTCGTCATGCTTCTGCCAAGACCCGAAGGAACTCAATTTAAAAT
>Ga0190313_1001960_pt1 | contig 10493 bp, 9 predicted proteins | sample 4870071011_MG_FD_169989 | JGI IMG/M metagenome (GOLD analysis project Ga0190313, IMG submission 169989) | Hydrothermal vent sediment bacterial communities from Southern Trench, Guaymas Basin, Mexico - 4870-07-10-11_MG | ecosystem: Environmental > Aquatic > Marine > Hydrothermal vents > Sediment ...
TTTACCTTCGCAAAGATACCAGACCCCTCTATGCCCGCCTCAATTGCGCATAAAATACACCTGCTGCCATCCTTCTAATCCGTTTTTTCGAACAGGCTCACATCTGAAGCCCGACTTTTCTGGCAAATTCTAGGTAAAACGCTAGTGTTTAGAGAATTGTAGATGTTGACGATTAAAACCTTGGAAAATCATGCAAGTGAAGGATGAACTTCATGATTATGGTTTCACGTGAAACATTTCAGTTCTTTCAATGCCCAGGCATCAAAAAGTCCGTTGTATTTCAGGAGGAAAAAGCGACCTTCCCTGGTTTTTACACGATAGTACCGTAGAGGCACCTTCTTCGGGCTAACGTAGCCTTCATACCACCTGTCTACCACCTCTGTAATTTCCCACCATCGATCGCGCCAGAGGATCCTTCTTGGTTCCTGGTGACCCGTGTAAAAATTCATCGTTTCCACATGCACTTTTTCGAAAGACATGGCTATCTTTTTCCAAAACCTTTTGAGCGTCCCGCTCCGGATGGATCAGTCCGTCGAAAGGCTTATCAGGATTTTATCATGCGCAGAAAATATTGCCTTAGTAGCGATTTAGTATGGACATCGAAAATTGATGTACCTTTAGCACTGGCAACAGACAACTCAGATAGCTTTTTTTCCACGATCCGGATTCCTTCTTCACAAAAGATTGCCACCACAGGCTTACTGACAGATTTCTTTGATACTACAAAATCAAGGTCTTCTGACGGGAGCTTTTCGTCTGAAGGAATGGTTTGTTCTACTAGAGCAATAGTTGGTTTCGCCGAACCAATTGCTTCCGCTACTTTGCGAAAATAGTTGGCTATGTCTTTGTTTCCAGATTCACTTTCAATGGTTGCTAGAGCAGTATACATATCGGCAAGGAAATGCAGATCATTGTGAACTTTTAGAAAAGCAGTTCGAGCTGTTTCAATCTTTCCCAGCTTCCAGGCGGTGATTCCGTAGTAAGCTCTGGCTATCACGCTTTTCGGGTAAAAATTCAAGAAGTTCTGCGAAACCTCAAACAACTCTTGCCATTCTCCATCTTCATAGAGAAACTTCATAAAGTCTATTGTGACATAAGAGGTCGGGTCTTCTATGTAGATTTCGCGACACCAATCAACGCGGTCAATAACAGCTTCCATAGACGACATAAATTCACCTTTTTAAATAGAATTGTTATTTGACCAAACTGATAGTAAACGATTAGACGCAAAAAATAAAGCCGCATTTCCCGTTCGAGAAATGCGGCTTAACACTTCGCAAATTAGTCGTTATGACGAAGAGGATTTTAGCTCAGGGAATTCATGGTAGAAATACTCATGCTCACCTCTTTGGCCTTTTTCCTTCGCCTTGATTTCCAACTCGCGCAATTCAACTCGCCTGATCTTGCCGCTTATAGTTTTCGGCACCTCGGGCACAAATTCAATAATCCTCGGGATTTTGAACTTGGCAAGAACTTTCATCGAATGTTTGAATAGATCAAGAGCAAGTTCTCTAGAAGGTTCATACCCTGGCTTGAGAATGACAAATGCTTTTACGAGTTGCCATCTCTTGGGGTCAGGGCTTCCGACAACAGCTGCCTCGGCGACAGCTTCATGTTCAACGAGGGCACTTTCTACTTCAAAGGGACCAATACGGTAGTCAGACGACTTGATAACATCATCCGCTCGGCCGACGAACCACCAGTATCCTTTGTCGTCGAAGTATGCCCGGTCGCCGGTGTAGTAATAATTACCTCGGAAGGCTTCGGCCATCTTGTCCGGAGAACCCAGATATTCTCGGAACAATCCAATAGCCCGCCAGTTACTCAGGCGGACCGTGATATGCCCAACCTCATCAGGTTTGGTGATTTCATTGCCTTCGTCATCGACCAACACAATATCATACATGAAATGCGGTTCTCCAAATGAACCGGGAATGACTTTGTCTTTGTACCACGGCGGATTTCCAATCATTGCCGTAGATTCTGTCTGTCCATAAAAGTCTCTGATGACGTTTCCTGTGTGTTTTTTCCAAGTCTGAATTATTTCCGGATTAAGGGGTTCACCAGCGCTTACCGATTCCCTCAATGCTTCAAACTTGAACTTTGACAGGTCAGAAATAATAAAGGCTCGCCATGCTGTCGGGGGAGCGCAGAAAACATTTACTTTGTACTTGTCCACAGCCTCGAGATACTTTTCTACGTTGAGACGACCGGAATAATTGAAGCCCGCAACAGTTGCTCCCACATTTAAGGGTGCAAAGAAGCAACTCCAAGCATATTTTGCCCAACCAGGCTGGCTGAGGTTGTTATGTATATCTCCCGGACGAATTCCAATTATATTCGCCGTAGACAGATGTCCAACAGGGTAAGAAGTGGCCGTGTGCACTACTCGTTTCGGCATGCCTGTGGTTCCGGAAGTGAAGAAGCACAATATAATGTCGTCGGACTTGGTCTTTTCAGCTGCCGCCTCAGTTGATTCCTTTTCCGTCTCTGCATACTGTATCCAGCCATCCATTCCGTCCGTGCAAATTTTTACCTTAGGTGTAATTCCCAAATTACCGAGGGCTTCATCAATCAATTTGGCCGAATCTGAAGTCGCAATCACTGCAGCAGGCGGATATGTATCGAAACGATACTCCAATTCTTTAGCTGTCATGGTCATAGCAGTAGGAACCAAAACTATACCGCCTTTGACTGTGGCCAGGCTGGCAAACCAGATTTCAGGTAAAGCTGGAATCATTATGTAGAGAACATCGCCTTTTGAAATATCGTGTTTTCGCAAAAAATTCAGGAGCTGATTACTCTTTTCCATCATTTCCCGATAAGAGAAGGTTTTTTCTTCGCCCGTATCGAGGTCAGCCCATATCAAAGCAGGTTGTTCGGGCCTCTCTTTTACATGTATGCCCTCAAATACTTCTTCCGCCCAATTAAAATATTCAGGCATAGGCGTCGCGTTTAGCTTTTTAAAAAGTTGCTTTGACGCCTCTGCCTTTTTTTCATCATCGGGCATTGAATTGATGCTCATCACGTCTTTAAAAAACTGAGCAACGCTCATAACACGTACCCCCCTACCATTGTTTAATGTTCATGATCATGCACATAAAAAGGCCACTTGTGGAAGAACCATTCACCAAACAACAGAGGAATGATCCACCAGAAATTCCACACAAGAGACTCACCATGTGGAAATCTGTGGGCAAGCTCTGCCATGTGATGATTGCCCAGTCCCCAATGGCCCCAGTTGATATAGTAATAGAATATGTAATTTATTGCAGCAAAAACGAAAGTACCTATTGTCCTGAACCAGAATGCTCCCCAGGAATCCTTGTCCTGCATGGGGCACATATCATCGAAATAATGATGCCAGATAAGGAAGGGAACCAAGGTAAAGCCGGCAATTTCTGCAGCATGATACCACAAGAAGCGGATAAGTTCAGCATCGTTGGGCTTTGCCTCTTTCAGGTGTTCAATGGTTTCGTGAGGAAGCCATCCTGGCGCAATCTTTGTGCATATCCAAGCAACAATATATCCCAGGACAAAAATGCATATGAAAGATACAATACCTTTCCAAGGTTGAGGCAGGTTAATAGCGCTCCAGGGTTTCATGCGCCATACATTAGGTGTCATGAAGAGGAAAATAATCATCCATTCCCACCAGCCGAACACCCAGTGCAAGTGAGGCGTACCAGCGATCTTACCCCACCATGGAAAGTTGAGGGCGAAAGACTGGCCCAGTAGCTTTCCATAAACGAGACCCCAGAAAGGAACAATAAGGATCGTATAGAAAAAAAGGGTAATTAGCGAACACCATCCAAGTTCTGCCCACCCGGCCCTGGGCTGCGGCAAATCACTTGGGCGAATAGGCCATTTTGCAAATAGGATTGTAACTAAAGGATAGGTGAAAAAACCTATTAGCACGAAACAGACAACAGCACTTTCGGCAAAGTGTTTTTTCTTCATAACTTCGAGCGACAATGCTTTCCCGTTGGGCAAAACTGCTTTGCCTGCTGCTGCCAGATCGTTGAGGTTACTCTGGCTGAGGAAATTAAACCCCAGGCCGAGAATTCTGTAAAAAACAACATGGATAACGAACCAAACAATTATTAGATTAACTATGGTCTCTATAATCCCTCTAGCAGGTTGTGGCAGATTCTGAAAAGGCCAATCACCAAAAAACATGTGCTGCCACAACCCCACAAGAATCATCATTGCCAGATACATGATAAATGGGTATGGAAAGGCTTTTACCGGACCTCTCGGATCACTGAAGATATACCATGTAATCCATGCAACTACAAAAAAACAGATAAAAGAAATAATTCCCGTCAGAGGCTGTCCCCATCTTGGCCGAAGTTGTTCTGCCATGGCTTTCTCCTCATTCCTGTTTTTGTAGCCCTCTAAAAATTCACTTTCTCAATGAACCACCCTTTTGAATAGTTCATAACCTTAATATTCCTGTTTATCACCCCCTTTTTAGAAAAGGAATTCACAAGAGACCCCGTGTTCTCCTTTGCCGTGATGTTACAAGGTTGGCTCTTTTAGAATTGCCGGGAAAATATACATGCTCCCAAGATGTGAATATCTGTATTGCTCAATGGCTAGCGGCCAAACCTTTAACAAACAATGCAAACGACCTTGCTAGGCACGCCATCACTAAATTCCATTTCATATCGAAAACATCGAAAACTTTGTTAACTTGAGGACTCTATACGCCCACCCGAATATCCACTTCAACTTTAATATGATCACCAGGAATTCCAAACGGCAAGATGAAACAGGTAGCAAATATTTTATATCAAAACATCCAGGTTTGAGTCAAGAAAAAAAACTATCAGGATATTAAAGTTTGATATCATAACATTTTGTATATTCTTAGCAAATCTTCACAGATTAACTCCCATAGTTTCGACTAAACCATTCGACGGTTTTTTTGATTCCCCATTGAAAATCAGTCCAGCCATCAAAAAACCTGGATATTCTGGTGTTGTCAAGAATGCTCGCTTCCAGATCTCCCGGACGTTGGTTATCGAAATTGACAATGGGGCGCGCACCAATCACGCTACAAATGGTTTCCAGCACCTCCGTTGTGGTTCTACCCTGTCCTGTTGAAACATTGTAAACACCCCTAAGCCTCTTTCTGAGACACAAGCTGTGAACCTTATCAACGTCCTTTACGTAAACATAATCTCGAATACAACCCTCGTCGCCCCTTGTTCTTCTGGCGTAAACAGTGACAGGAAGTTCTGATAGGATGCGCTGGCAGAATATGGCCACAACCCCTGCTTCACCGTAAGGATCCTGCCTTGGGCCGTACACATTAGCGTAGCGAAGTATTGTATACGACAGACCATGTACATCACCGAAAATCTTCAAGTACATCTCAACGGACGCTTTTGCCACAGCGTAAGGACTCTTTGGATTTACCGGCCATTCCTCCGTGGCTTTTGACCCTTCCGGAACCTCTCCATAGATGGCCCCTCCTGTGGAAGCAGAAATAAAATGCTGAACCCCATAGCAAACGCTGGCTTCAAGTACGTGCAACGTCCCAACTACGTTGACCATTGCATCCACGGCGGGCTCTTTCATAGAAACGCTTACGGACGCTTGTGCAGCCTGATGGGACACAACCTCAGGCTTCCATTCCGCAAACACCCGGAAAAGTTCATCTCGATTGCAAATGTCGATCTCATAAAAATCGACCCCCTCGGGAATGTTTTCTCGTTTTCCGGTACTGAGGTTGTCCACAACGGCGATCTCGGTTCCTCGCTTCAGCTCCTCTTCAACAATGTGGCTACCAATAAAGCCAGCCCCACCAGTGATCAGTAGCCTCATCCCGTATCTCCGCTAGCGTTTAAGATACCAAAATTTGTTTGACACTAAACAAACGTGGCTGTTACTTTATTTTTGTGAGCTATAATAATGACAAAGGCTGTCTAGATGTCAACAAACTTTGCCCTTCTTGGAAGGACTGCAATATCTCACTGGTTATGCAATGCCGGTTATTTGTGTGAGGAGGGAACGGATTATGGGAACCAAAATGTTTTCAGAGTCTGCGATTGATCGCATCGAGCAAGAGTACAAAGAATGGCTAGAGGAATATCAAAAGGCTTTACAGAAACTGCCGGAGCGGTTGGAACGGTTTTCCACTGTGTCAGACATGGAGGTCAAATCGCTTTATACACCCCTTGATATTAAGAGCAAGGATTACCTTGAAGATATTGGTTTCCCTGGTCGTTATCCCTTTACCCGCGGAGTTCAGACCACCATGTACCGTGCCAGGCTCTGGACTATGCGCATGTTTGCAGGTCTAGGCACGGCAGAACAGACGAATGAAAGATTTCATTACCTGATAAATCATGGGGAAACCGGTTTAAGCGTTGCTTTCGATTTTCCAACCCTGATGGGCTACGATACTGATTCACCATTGGCACGGGGAGAATGTGGCCGTTGTGGGGTTGCCGTGGACACTATAGAGGATATGCAACGGCTTTTTGCCGGCATAAATCTCGAAGAAGTGACCACTTCCATGACCATTAATCCGCCGGCTTCAGTGATCTGGGCAATGTATATAGCTAATGCCGAAAATGAAGGTTATAATCGGAGAAAACTGGGTGGAACCATTCAGAACGATTGTCTCAAGGAGTTTATAGCTCAGAAAACATTAATGCTCCCCCCTGAACCGAGCCTTAGACTCGTAGTCGACACCATTGAGTTTGGAACCCGCGAGGTGCCAAGGTGGAACACCATAAGCATCAGCGGTTATCACATTCGTGAAGCGGGTGCCACGGCCGTTCAGGAGCTGGCTTTTACCATTTATGATGGAATTACTTATGTTGAGGAGTGCGTAAAAAGAGGCCTTAATGTTGACGACTTTGCCGGTAGACTTTCTTTCTTCTGGAATTCTCACATAGACTTTTTTGAAGAAATCGCAAAGCTGAGGGCGGCCCGAAGGCTATGGGCCCGGATTATGAAGGAGCGGTTCGGAGCTCAGAAACCTCGTTCCATGATGTGCCGTTTCCATGTTCAAACCGCAGGGTGTTCCCTTACGGCTCAAGAGCCCTACAACAATATAATCCGCACCACTACCGAAGCGCTTGCGGCAATTCTAGGGGGTTGTCAGTCTTTGCACACCAATTCGCTTGACGAAGTTTACATGATCCCTAGCGAATTTGCCGTCAAGATAGCCCTGAGAACCCAGCAGATTCTTGCTGATGAAGTCGGCGTAGCCAATGTAATCGATCCCCTTGCCGGTTCTTACTTTGTTGAAGCACTTACGGACAGGATGGAAGAGGAGGCTAATGAATATATACGCAAGCTCGACGAAATGGGTGGTATGGTTGCTGCCATTGAAAAGAATTATCCGCAAATGGAAATAGCCGATAGCGCCTACAGGTTCCAGCAGCAAGTGGAAAATGGGGAAAAAATCATAATCGGTATAAACAAGTTCCCCTCTGAAATACCACCCTTGGAAATCCTGAAAATAGATCCGGAAATTGAACGACTTCAAATAGAGCGTCTCCATCAATTCAAGGAACGAAGGAACAAGGTAAGGTTGCAAAAAGCACTCGATGAATTAAGGCGTCGGTGTGAGGGACCGCCATGCTGGGAAAACAATGTGATGCCTGCTTTGATTGAAGCCGTAAAAGCGGGTGCTACAGAACAGGAATGCTGTGATGTGTATCGTGAGGTGTTCGGCACTTACAGCGATCCCGCGTCGTTCTAGAGGTCGTTCAGGGAAAATGGTGAGGAGGGACACGGATGAGTCAGGAAAGGAAATTAAGAGTATTAATTGCTAAACCGGGTTTGGACGGGCATGATCGCGGTGCACGAATAATCGCCAGGGCACTGCGTGATGCCGGCTTTGAAGTAATATATACTGGTTGTCATCAAACGCCCGAGCAAATTGTCCAAACAGCAATCCAGGAAGATGTTGACCTTATAGGGCTCAGTATTCTGTCAGGGGCTCATAATTATTCGTTTCCTAGGATAATGGAGCTACTCAAAGAAAACGGAGCAGATGACATAACGGTCATAGGTGGTGGAATATTTCCTCTTGAAGATATTCCCAAATTGAAGGAAGTTGGTATAAAAGAAATTTTTACTCCCGGAACGAAACTGGAAGACATTATTAAGTGGGTTCGTGAGAATGTAAAACCGAGAAGGGTGGATGCCGCCTGAGATCAAGCAGGAAGGTGATGATTCAATGAGCATTGTGGAAAAAGTATTAGAAGGTGATGTTCGGGCTGTTGCTCGGTTGTTGAGGGACATTGACGATCAGGTCCCATCTACCAGAAGTATTTTGCAGCAGCTCTATCCGCATACTGGAAAAGCTTACATAATTGGGATTACCGGTCCGCCAGGCGCGGGAAAATCCACCCTGGTGGATCAAATGACAACTTACTACCGTAAACTCGGGAAAACAGTGGCCATTCTGGCCATAGATCCAACGAGTCCATTCAGTGGCGGTGCTATTTTAGGGGACCGAATTAGGATGCAGCGCCACTTTCTAGATCCAGGAGTATTCATAAGAAGCCTTGCTACCCGAGGGCATTCTGGCGGTCTGACAAAATCCACGCACGACATGATCACTGTACTCGACGCTATGGGCAAAAATATCATTATAGTAGAAACGGTTGGAGTTGGACAAGGTGAAGTGGAAATAGCCGAATGTGCCCATACAACGCTTGTGGTAACAGTGCCGGGGCTGGGTGACGACATTCAGGCCATCAAAGCTGGCATAATGGAAATAGGCAACATATTCGTGGTTAACAAGGCCGACCGTGAGGGAGCAAAGAAAACGGTTCAGGAGCTCAGAAATCTTCTGGAAATGGGAAAAAAGTTCCGTATGGAAACGGGAGCTACCAACGGGTGGGATCCGCCAGTGATCGAAACCCAGGCTCACAAGGGCATCGGAATTGACGAGCTTTGTGAAGCTATAGAATCTCATCGTGAATATCTCACGACTCAGGCGCTGGATGAATTGAAGAAGATCATGGTCAAACGAGCACTTCATCAATTTTCCGAAACCTTAAAAGATGAGCTGTTCAAAGAAATGATGCGTCGTATGGAAAAGAAAGGCATGAATATTGACGATCTAGCCGCAAAGATCGCCGATAAGGAGGTGGATCCCTATTCTCTGTCTCGTTCGCTCATCCGAGATGAGTTAAAAGAACCTGAATCGGCGGTGTAGTTGCTTCAAACTTGTAAACTATTGATTGAATAGAGTAGGGCCGTCTAACTAATTGCGGACGGCTCTTATTTATTACCTGGTGAGATGCATCATAAGTTTATGGTAAGCTTCCGTCACGCGTATGAATGCTTCGTGTTCTCCGCCAGCGTCGGGGTGGGTTTCCCTGGCTTTTTTCTTATATATCCGCTTCAATTCTTTTCTGGACATGGATTTTAGTTCTTTCCTTTTTATTCCTAGGACAGAACAGGCATCGTCAAGACCAATGTCCACTCGAGAGCGCATCCTTTTGTATGCTCTGTGCTCCTGCGAACCGAAAATGCCTCTTATGAATTCATCCCACCTGATAGACTGACCGAATTCATAATCGTAGAAATAGATCACGTATTTTTTGAGATACGGATGCAGAACCTTTGGATCATGATCGGGCACTCCCCGGAAGAATTTCCTGTCTCGGTTAAGTCGACAGATAGCATCGAGAAAGGCTTCGTCGATTCTTTCGGCATCCAGTGCTAATGGGTGGTTTTTCAAGATGCTCGTGGAAAAATACTCTTGGAGATTAAGCGCCGTATAGACATAAGATTTTACTTCTCGAGGACGGAGCTGTGCTTCCATCTTTTCAATTATAGCTTCACGCTCATCTCTGCTCTTTTCTAGGAGTATATTCAGAAACTTCCACGCTTTTGTATTTAGATTGCCTATGTCAACACGGCCGCACCTCAAAAAGTGTAACCGTCTCTTGTCAAAAGAGTGTATGTCTTTTTGCTCTTCGAAGAGTTTTTCTTCTGAGTAGTTATGCCATTTGTTCTTTGAGGTTCTTCTTGAGCTTCCGAAGATGTACAGTATGCGTTGGATGTGAGGTTTAAGAAAAGGGAAAAAGATTTCCTCCAGATCTTCACTGGTGTAATTTACTCCTAATTCGTCAAGGCGCTCCTCGATGAACTCGTTGAAGTAAAAACCGTTGCCACCTACATAGTGTATATGGCTGCCGGGATTTGAGCCAAGGTCAATCAGGTCACGATACGTCCAGCACGTTCCATCCCAATAGGATTCTCTAATTATGTAATGATATGCACAAGGACCGACTTGAATTTTTCTAAGATACATGATCTGTCCTCACTTTTGGCAAAACTGTTACCTGAAATAATATACCCAATGCGTGGTAAGGTCAAAGGAGATAGAGCCTGTTCGAAAAATGCGGAATTTGGAATAGATGTTTATTTTTTATTGGGATTAAGAAACCAGAAGGAAGGAGGTGAAAGTTTGAAGAATTACAAAAACATTTCTATAAAGCAAATAATGCTCC
>Ga0190313_1001961_pt1 | contig 10488 bp, 12 predicted proteins | sample 4870071011_MG_FD_169989 | JGI IMG/M metagenome (GOLD analysis project Ga0190313, IMG submission 169989) | Hydrothermal vent sediment bacterial communities from Southern Trench, Guaymas Basin, Mexico - 4870-07-10-11_MG | ecosystem: Environmental > Aquatic > Marine > Hydrothermal vents > Sediment ...
ACTTCGTAGCTTGCATGAACCTACTCATCAAATCACGCCCCAATGACCCCAAGTGGGTGAGGGGCAAACATCTAATCCTAGCCCTACGAGGGGGTGTCGTGGTCACCCCCAATGAAGCCCCCTATGAAGTATTGATTGATGATATACTGAGGGGGCACTCCAGCGTGGTGAGAGCGATAATAACAAAAATAGCTCAATGAACCACGCTGGAGAACCATCTCCAAAATGTCTAGCAGTGATATGTGGGAGTTTGAAAACAGAATTTTTGATATGAAGTATGGAGGAAAGAAAAACGCAAAAAATAAATGAAAAAAATAAACTCACATGCCTAGTAAATGAATGGTGTGAGCTCTTCTTCCTCTTCCTCAGGCTTTACCTCTGGGAATGGCACCTCTTCCTTCTTCTCTTCTTCCTTCTTCTCCTCCTCAGGTGCTGGTAGGCTCTCTATCTTAAACTCAACTTTTGTTGGTGATGTTTTGACTGGTGGTGTTATCGCAGCTCTTGGTGCTAGCTTTTTAGCTCCAAAAGCCTCTTTTAGCTTGTTTATGAACCTCTTCCAACCCTCTATGTTGAACAACTCAGATAAAACTCCCTTCCAGTCCTTGGCTCTGATCTTCTCTGCTAGGGATGATATGTTGGCAGATAGACTGAGCATACCCTCTGGTGGATCAACATATAGTGCTGGGTTGAGCATTGTTAAGCCCATGGTGAACATCTCTATTTGCCACCTTGGAGGTTGCTCTGTTTTTCTGAGTCCCGCCAACACAAGACCAATGCCAGTGACTCCTTGAATGATTTTTCTCAACAGCGGACCAAATGTGAATCGTATGAGTAGGCTTATGACGCCTCCTAGGAGTATGGGCACAACTCTCGTTGATACATCTTCAGGTACAGTTCCTAGCCTGATAGCCCAGTTCTTCACAAAATCGTATTTATCAAGCCATGCACTTATAGACTTGGACTTTGCTCCAGTGTACTTCATCTCACTGAGCACAGCCATGGGTGTCCCCATTTCTAAATTAGTCTCTTCAGTATAAGTTCTTTTCTCTTCCGCTGGCTTCGCCACAACTTCCCCCCTCATCTCTTTTATAGCATTATCAACTAGCTTCTCCAGGCTTTTTTCTGTAGTGCTTGGTGGTGGCGTAGTTTTCTCTGCTACTTTTTCAACTCCAGGAGTCTCAGTTGGAGAGGGAAGGAACTCCTTTTCACTTTCCATCTCTACCTTCTCCACCTTTATGTTTGTCCCGAAGAGATCCAAGAACTCATCCTTTGGCATAACCAATCCCTAATAAAAATACCTCTAACAAACTTAAATACTAGTTCACCACGAGTGCACTGTACAAGGAAAAACTACTTTTGATTTTGAGGATTTAGGAAAAAAATCAAAAAAATAAAAAATAAAAAATCCTGACCTACCCAGCCACTCTAGATTCCAGCGTATTGCTCTATGATGCCAGCGTATTGATCCATGTTAGCCTTTTGCCAGATGCTTGCTACATGCTCAGCTATGATTTGTGCAACTACTAGTCTTACTAGAACTGATGTGACTTTCTTGTGGGAGTCTGCGTCTACTCTGGTGAGTGGTCTTAAGCGACCTCCTCCTTTGACGCTTCTTGGTGTGAAGATTTCGTCTTTGTTCTGCTCAAGCTTCTTTTTCATCAAGTATACATAGGCTAGGTGTGAGCAGAGTCCAAGAATTCTCTTTTTGAGGTCATTCGCAGCTACATGGATTTTTCTTGGGACATATGCACGGCCAGCTCCAATGCTAAGGGTGGCTGCCAAGTCCTTCCAATTGATTTTTGTGATGTCGCCAGCCATAGCCAAAACCCCTCCATAGATAATGATAGAAACTACCATATTTAAAGGTGTTCATTCTCAACTCTTCAAGAGAGTTACCTTATGTATATTTTTAGGGGTGGGGTATGCAGAGAGCCAAGAAAGGTATAAAAGCAAGGAAAATAGGTGAGACTGACGAATTCTATGTCTATGATGCTGGCGAGTGGTGGGTTCTAGAGAGGAAAGACTATGCACACATAAAGACTGGATATGTTGCACAGAGGTTTCCCTTCACGAACATATGGATACACACGTTCTTAGATGGAAACGAGATAGTCATAATTCGCTGGTATGTTCCAAAGGTCATGGGAACAAGAGCTCTGGAGATGTTGCTTGGTGCAAAGGTTGAGCTGAAGAAAGTGAAGGAGCCAACCAAGGAAGAAATGGAAAAGGCTTATGACTCCATATTCAAGAGCCTGAATAAGGCCCTCTCCAAAGAAGTTGAAGAGGTGTTTGAATGATCAAGAGATTCATAGACATCATAAAGTTTGCTATCATGGAGCTTGCTAACAGGAAGTACAAGTATGGCTTGAGCAGAACTATTTTCTTGGATGACATAACTGGTTGCGTTGTGAAGGCATATCTGGACAGAGTGCTTGAGCAAAAGAACTTCTATGGCATGCTAGTCAGAGGAGCTGACAAGATGTGGGAACTTGGGCTGAAGGACGCTCTGGAGAAGGAGGGGCTAAAGTATCAGAAGGAGTTCAAGCTCATAGTAGCTACAGAGGATGGAGAACAGTACTACATGGTTGTTCCTGTAGACTTCTACAGTGAGACTAACAAAGTAGTTCTAGACATAAGGGTAACAACAAGATGGGACTCCACCGTGATGTCTAGAACTGCCTATGCTCAGTGGATGCTTGAGTCTCCTCCTGCAGGGGTTTCAGAAACTGAGGGTGGTAGGAGATTCCTAGAGAAGTTCCTCCCAGGCTGTTCCCTTCCACCCTTCTTGGACTACTCTGTCATAGACTACCCTATATATCCAAGCTGGATGATGAGTGAGATCATCATAGCAAGTGCATCTAAATGTCAGACTAACCTAGTTGCTATATACAAAAACACTATAAGGGAGTTTGTTTTTCAACCCTATGAAGTGGAGGATGACTTTGAGGGCATAATCAGGCTTTGGCTCCCAGTAGTCATCTATGCTCTCAAGTGTGCAGAGAAGAAGTTCAGCTATGATGTCCTGTGGTGGCTTTACATCACAGAGCAACTTTCTTGGCACTGCATAACTTCACACTACATGTGCTACACATGCCCATATAGGATGTGGGAAGAGGGTGGCTACTGCCCAGGCCTCTTTCCTCTACAGGTTCCAAGAACCAAGGAAGAAGTCAGGAGGTATGTGGTAAAAGGACATACATTTGAGCAGAAAACTGTTGAATGGGTGATCATAAACAACATAGCTAAGTTCCTGGAGGAGACTGGCATGAATGCTCTGAAAAGTGCTGATGGACACAGACACTTGAGGGGAGCTATATCCCTTCTCAAGAGCAAGCCCCTGTCAAGACTTTCCTGGGAAGAGTGGAGGAGATTTTTCAACATGTTTAGGATGAGGCTCATGCAGATACCTTTTGAGGTTAAGTTCCCAGCTGTGGCAGAGGTGCAACCCACATGAGTGAAGATAAAGAGAAGAAGATTATCATAGAGCATGTGTCATCTTGGGAGGATGCTGAGGAAGTTCTTCTCCCCCCAGAGGAGGGAGAGGGGCTAGCAGAGGGGGAGATAAAGGTAGTTAAGGAAGTTAGCATAAAAGAAGAAGTCCCTGAGGAGCATGAGGTTCCGCTCCCTGGGCCTGAGGAGCACATGGTGGAGGTCGACATATATAGAGTAGCTGAGAGAAGGGATAAAAAAACTGATGAAGAAGAGATCATAGCTAGAGAAACCATAGAGAAAGAGGCACCAGAGCTTCTCAAGTATGAGAACGCGGTGAAAAAAGCCATAAAGAAAAAGATGGTCAGAGAGCTCATCACTATGTTCTTCGAAACCCCAGACTTAGTTCAAGCTGTAGACAGAGGCGAGATGAAACTAGAAGATGCGTGGAGAGAATTTCTTAAGAGGAAGACCATCATAAACAGCCCTGACTTTAAGAAAAAAGCACCAGGGTTTGTTGTTCTCTTTTTTGAAAGAACGAAGCTTCCCATAGTTAACTGGGGAAAAATGGATGTTGATGGCTTTGAGGCTACCATAGTCACAGTGCTTGATCAAGATACTGGTGCACTTGTTCCAGTCATAGCACCATCAGATCCCCTCTTGGTTCCCCCGAAGGTGGAAGTAGTTAAACTGAGAAACTTAGATGGAAAATATGTTCCAGTCATGGTTCCAAAGCCTTGGTATGAAAAACACAAGTTTCTCTTTGAGAGGAAAACTGAGGAGGTAGAAGAAAAAGTAGAGGAAGCTAGGAAGAAAATCTCTGAGATAGAGGTTCCTAAGGAGATAAAGGAAAGAGCTAGAAAGATAAAGGTAGATGTTTCCAAGCTCATAGAGGCTACCAGGAGGCTAAGGGACATCATAGTTGAGGCCATGAAAGCTCTAGAGGGAAGAGTCACAAGCACAGACTTTGCTAAGGCATATATTCTTCTTTTAAGGATAAGAAGCGAAGTTCTTGGTCTCTTGAGCATCATAAAGGCAGGAGATATAGAAGATGTCATAAGAGCTCTTGAAGAAAGAAGAGGAGAGATTCCTGAAGAAGTTGTTGATGACATGTGGAAGATAGTGTGTCAGATATACAGGCAGGCTATAGGAAGGGATCCTCATCCTGTGTACAAGAAACTTTTGAGAAAAATCTTATCACCACTACTGACAAGAGAAGAGATGTATCTTTTAGCAGACTATCTGGCAAAGAAGTTGATATCTCTTACCTTGGCTGGACCAAAGATCATAGAGATGACCAGAAAAGTTCTGGCATCATTTGTCTGGGGCAAGCTGGCTGAGTGCCTTGCCAACATAGCAAACATGCAGGAGTTCATAAGGCAGGGAAACGCTCTTGGAACAATTCAGTGCTTGTACTCCATACTGAACATAGTGGAGAGATGCATAGATGTCATGGAGGAGCAGCTTGGAAGACTACTTCAGTATGTGAGGAGATACCTAGCTACTGAGAAAAAGTAGGATTATTTCTTTAGAGCTCCTATTTTTTGAAGAGACTCAGACACTTGGTTGATCACCGCTAATATGCCTAGTAGGCACAGAGCTCCAATTATGCCTGCTATGGCAGTCCCTATGACTTTTTTCTTTTCTTCATCAAGTCCTTCCATAAGCACTATCCTATCTTTTCCATCCTTAGCCTTAAGAACTAGCTTATCATCCTCAAAAGTGAGTGCCCACTCTTTCTTTTTTGGCATATTCCTCACACCTCTTTCTTGTGGAAGCAGAGAGGTAGACATGTTCTAAAGTAGATATAGTGAGGAGCATATATATAGCACCTTACTAGACCTTTACCTTTTCTAGCAAGCTCCAGAGATGCCCTATACTTTGCATCTAGATCAAGGTACTCAAGTATCTTTCTTTCTGATCTCATGTATACCTTGGTGTTCGTCTGCTGTATGGCTATGGAGTTCAAGTCCCTTGGGTCGTGTGTTGCAAAGATGAGTCCAATTCTTTCTCTTCTGCCAAGCCTTATCAACTGTGTCAGTTTTTCCTCTATGAGTGCTATGGCCTCTTTCTCCTCAGGTATCCTCTTCCCGCTTGGGAAGTATAGGTGAGCCTCATCTATCATGACAAGCCACGGACTCTTGGCATGTGTGCTCTTCTGGTACTCGAGGAGCTCATCCAGGAACCTGTATATGATGAGGTGTGCGAAGGAGTATCTCCCAAGACCGCTCGTATCAACCACTATGACCCTGTGTTTCTCAAACAACTCTCTGAAGTTTGGCTCTCTTATAGGTATGCCCCCTAGCTTCTTATCCATGAATGGACACTTCAGCATGAGGCTTGTCAGTAGCCTGACCAAGTGCTCTTTAGACTTTGGATGTACTATGTCGTCAAACTTCACCTCAACAGTTCCATACCTTGATTTTTCCATGGCTTGCATGTATGATATGAAAGCATATATGCTCTTTATGTCGTGACCAGCCTTCAAGAGATCTCTGAGAATGTTCCTCAGATGCTCTCTTCTTATGATGTTTGATATGTCCATAGCACTGAGGGCTTTGGACTTCCCCTGAAGAGTCACCTGCTTTGCCTGCATGAAAAGCTGGCTCGAGAGCTTTTTTAAGTCCTTTATCTCTGGAGAGGCTAGGGCTTCCACTACATCCTCCTTGAACATCCTTATGAGTATAGGATATGACTGCCTGGCAGATTCCTTCATCTCTGGAAGGAAGTTTGGAAGCATGGGTGCTATGTCCCAGAACAGCATACCATATATGAAGACATACATTATCCTTTTCCTTTTCCTCCCCTTTTGATCTGTCACTTCAAAGACTACCTTTCTCATCTGAGGGTGATCTACTTTCTCTATGGATACAACAGATACCTTTATGCCACTCTCCTCATCTATAGCCTTGAGTAGCGAGTTGACATACTCTTTCACTGCATCATCCACACTGAGCTCCTCTGACCACATGACTGGCCTAACTACAAGGACTTCCTCAACATCCATCATATCAAGGTCTCTCTCTATTCCATGCATGTAGACCTGAGCTATCTCTTCCTCCTCTTTAGGATCAACTTCAGTGGTTAGCTTCCACACGCATCTAGGGAAGATGATGTATGGGAAGTCTTGTCTGGCATCCAAGATGAGAAATCTCAAGTCTTTGCACCCCCAGTAGCCAGAGACTATCATGTTTTTCAAAAGAGTTGTTTTTCTACTTCCTGTTGTTCCAAGAACAAGCATGTGTTTGAACAGAACTTCTATGGGAACTTTCACAGGGGCTCTAGCTATGACTTTTCCCGTGGAGTTAGATAGGATGCCGAGTGTTATTCCTTCTTCAGGCATAGATAGAGCAGCCATGACTATCTCAGGTGCTGGGTAAAAGACTGGGGAGCCAGGCTCAGGAGGTCTCTCTGGCTCTGACACATGGATCTTTCCATCCTTTATGTTTATCTGTGCTATGACCTTAGCAACTACTTCTGCAGGAGTCATGAGCCTCTCTGGGCTTCTTACCTCTGACTGCATGGAGCCCATAGCTATGGGTGCTATGATGGACTTTATGTCTCTCCTTGTGATCTCTTGCACTTCCATCAAAAGAATACTCCCATCTATGATGTTAGCCACAGCTATGTAGTCACCTATGCCTACTTTTCCTCTGAAGTAGTCTGGGAACTCTATGTCCAAAACAACAGTTCTTTCTGTCATGTTGAATGTGATGGGCTTCCTCGAGGAAACTCTACCTATGATAGGCAGAACATGAGTTTTATCTGAGAACTTCTTGGCTAGCTCCTCTGCCCTCTCTATGGCCTTGGAGACCTCTCTTTTTACCTCCCTTGGGATTTCTTCCTCAGATAGGGCTCTTATGAGAGACATCAAAACACCAAAAGTAAAACTTTCAAAAAATTATATTTTTTATGAATATATGAGATGCGTAAATATGCAGATATTATATTCATATTTTCATAAATAAAATTCTTTTGTTCTTTTTTTATGGGGCTCATGATGAGGCTAGACTACCTGAGAACAATGCTTGAAAAGTTGAGAGAACATATATATGCTCACTCTGGCACAAAGCAAGTGAAGTTAGACATCTACTTCAGCCCTGACTTTGACCTCCTGGCACAGACACCAGTTGAGCAGTACACAAGTGAGGAGGTTGTAGTGTCTCCTGTGGACTATGTAGAGTATGATGATGAGCTCCCCATAGTTGCCATAGATGGGAGCTCAAGAGTGGTTGGAACTCCAGCCTTTGACCTCATCATATCAACATTGGCTGCGTATGCAGATGGGAAGATGATAGTTTTTCCGCCTATATGGGGAGGAAAACTTCTCCTGAGTAAACCTTTTTTAGGAGCACTCCCTAAGTTTGATGTGAATCCTGAAAAAATAGCTGAATTTTGTAAGCTCTTTGGTGGGGCTATAAGGCTAAAGACTTCATATGGGGAGCCATATACTAGAGCTTTTTCTGCCAACACCGTCGCTGATGAGATGAGATATGAGATGGAAACAGATGCCTTAGCAGTTTTTTCTAAAGAAAGTTGCCTCATCATGATGGATGGACCTTTGCTTCCCATGCCTCCCTGGTTCTACATGAAAGCCTCCAGGAGATTTCTCAAGTACTACCTTCTCTATGGCTATCAGATCATAAAGAGGGCAGAGGTTCTGATGACCCAGAGGAACGCCATGGTGGCTGCTGTTGTGAAGAACACTAGCATGTCGCACTACCTGACAAAGTGTCCTGAGTTTGTTGAAGAATATAAGAAGATAACTAGGAAAGAGCCAAAGAAGGTAGTTCCAGATGTTACTTTGATAGAGGACATCCTGAGAAGGCGTGAGGTAAGGACATATGTCATAGGGCCTTTCCATGTAGAGCACACGGGTGAGAGCAGAGTTCAGCAGAACTACTCAGAGATACTCAAAAATATCAAGAAAATATCCAACATAAACGCACCGTCGCAAATTCCTAGCAAGGTGGTGTGCTATCTCTGCGTTCCCATAAGGGAGCTTGGAGAGTATAGGATAGTCAGGGTGGAGAGTTGTTGCGAGGACTATAAGAGGGGGGCCATAGATATGGCTGCCAAGACCTTCAGGGTTGCTTTTGATCCAAAGGTGGGAGTAACATATCCCATATCTCTGGCAGACCTTTACGCCAGAAGAGTGTCCAGGTACCTCCTATATACTATATCATACATAGCTAGGACTACCCTAGGAGGACTGACAGAGGAAACCCTAAGAACACTTGAGGTTGTCAGGGAGGAAGAAAAAGAAGAGGAAAAAATACTAAGCTAAAAAACAACAGATCCTTAAAGTGGAACCACGTTGATGTCAAAGAGTGGTGTATCTAAGAATATCTTTATGGGCATACCAGCCTCCACAGTCAAGACAAGCTTTCTTGTCTTCTTCCAGTAGTCGAGCTTCTTGTATTCTGCAGGGAGATCATAGTTGAGTAAGCTCTTTAGGAGTTGGCTCAAGACCTTTATAGAGTTCTGATCTACATACTCCATGGATATAACCACTCTGTGAGGTATCTTTGTGACTGGTGTGGGTTTTAACATCTCTGCAGGCTTTAGCAAGAAGACATGAACTTGGAACTCACTTCCATCTTCTAACCTGAGTGATGCCATGCCGAGCCTAGTGATGCCTTTTGACATGAAAAGGTCAAATATGTTTTTATCCATTTTACCAGAAAACGTGAACTCCCACTCCCCAGCTATGATTTTTCCTTTCTCACCCTTTGTGAACATCACTCTCCCGTCAGGGTTTATGACTAGGTCTGATGCTATCCTATTCAGTATGCTGGAGATGTAAAATCTCGCCATGGGAAAAACTCTATCCCTTCCTTCCTTGGTCTTCAGGACTGTTGCTGGAGGGCCAAATATGGCAACTCTTGCCTTGAACTGGACCTGAACATTTTCCTCTGTTGTCAAAAGCGGGACTTCTGCAGTTTTGGCTGACATAGCCACAACCCCAAAATATTTTATACCTTGTTAAGTAAAAATGCTTTCAAAAGTGCAGGGAGTTCTTTTATGCTTTAGGTGGGTGTATGTTCCAGAGGAGTTCAGAGCTTATGGTGTTCTTAGATGATACTCTGGAAAAAACTTGTGAGGAAGTTTTATATATCCTCATAAAGACTTGTGTGAAGCTCTCAAAGACTAGAGATATAACTTTGAGTGATGTTAAGAAAACAAAAGAAACTACTGGTGATCAAATTCTTATTCTGGATCTTGTTGTATACTCTGGGTAGTGTTTGTATACATATTTTGTTAGTTCTTCAGTTGGCTTTCTGTTCCACTTCTTTTTAACTCTCTCTGTAGCATCAAGCATAAAGTAGGGGATCTTTCCTTCCTCTATGAGGTCACACATTTTCTTTAGGCCTTTCTCAGTTAAATAGAATACCTCCACACCTCTAAGTGTTTTCACCTCTATCAGGCCTAGAGATCTTAAGAACTCTATGTCATCAGTTACCTCATCAGAAAAGGGTCCAAAGAAGTGAGGGTGAAAGTTATACCTCTCAACAACACCAGAGAGAGGCTCCCTCTTGAACTCTTCTTTCTGTATCAAGAAGAGCATCTTCTGGAGTTTTGATCTTCCCACTACTTCTTCGTTGTTCTTGGCATATAGCAACAGGAGTAAGAGTACCTGTCTTGGTATCTTAGGGAACATATTCATCACTCATATGAAAAATAGTTCTTTTGTAGTTAAACATACATATCACCTGTGTAAGTCTTATGTTTTTAAAAGTGATGGTATACTCTTGTTTGGTGGTAGTCATGAGTAAACCAGGAGACATAGTAGAGTTCCTTTACCTCATGAACTTCTGCATGAAAAATCTGAATAAAACATTCGCTGAGTTGAGAAGAAATATAGAGAGACTATATGAGCTCTTGTTGTGCTACGCTGCCCATAGATCAACTGAAGATAAAGATTCTTTTCTTTTTCCTATCGCATGTGGGATGGATGGTGACATAGAAAAAGTGTTAGAGCTCAAGTGGTCGCCCCCGTAGTATCTTTTGATTCTTTTTGATACTACGGGGGTCATCCCACCTACTTTACCCAAGACC
>Ga0190313_1001964_pt1 | contig 10485 bp, 12 predicted proteins | sample 4870071011_MG_FD_169989 | JGI IMG/M metagenome (GOLD analysis project Ga0190313, IMG submission 169989) | Hydrothermal vent sediment bacterial communities from Southern Trench, Guaymas Basin, Mexico - 4870-07-10-11_MG | ecosystem: Environmental > Aquatic > Marine > Hydrothermal vents > Sediment ...
GCATTCATTCCATTCATTAGCTTTTAAAGAATTTAAGGAATGAAAAGTATGAGAATTAAAATCTTCATCTACTAAGTCTAAAATTACATAGTCTAAATCTTTATCGGGTTTTATCATAAAAGCTACTTCTTTAAAAGGAGATAGGTCTAAATAGATGTCGTAGTAATGATAGTCTTTTTCTATGTATAAGTTATCTTTTCCGGTAATAACTTTTATAGATTTTCCTACTACTCCTTCATCGTCTAATGAAATAGAAACATCTTCACTTTTAGTAACTTTAAATAAAGTTTCGAATGGGTCTATAATAGCTTCTACCGAGCTTTTATCTAATTCTAAAAGTCCTAAAGTAGATAAAATATTATAATCGCCCGTGTAAAGTTCTCCATCTACTTTTATCCAATTTACCGATTTAATGCCTTTATGGGATAATTGAAAATGAAAACTGTTTCTACTAAATACTTCTTCTTCGCAACTATCTTCCATTTCGCTATCGGTAAATCCTACTTTTTTAGCTAAATCTTTTATGATGTCTTCCACTTTATTAGTGTGTGGAACATAGTATTTATATTCGGCTATTACTTCTCCTATATCTTTACGACACTCTAATCTTATAGCATAATCTTTAGCGGTATCGCTATCAGGTGGTAGTGCTTCTTTTAAAATTAAACGGTCGGCGTCGTAATCTATTATGTAATCTATTCCTTCTATAAGTTCTTGTATCTTGTCTCTCCATATTTGTGTATTTTCTACACCGCTGACGCACGAATAATCTATTTTTTCTCTCCAAGTTTTATATACTTTAGGAGTAGAAGATAAATTTATATCAAAATCTAAATTAGCTATTTTTCGGTCTATTAATTCATCGGCTTTATAAACTTTAACTATATACTGCGGATGTAAATAAGGATTTTTCATTATGTAAACTTCACCACGATAATAATCTACGGTATATTCTTCTGCTTTTAGAAGTTCTCCACCTACCCATACTTTAGGTCTATAGGAAGCAACCCACGAATCGTAAGAACCTTTAAACCTTACTCCGTCTAATGCTTTTAGTCTTTCTTTAACTACTTGGGTTTCAGGACTATAAATTAGATTTTCTTCTAATTTTTTATTAAAGTTTACTAATTTATCAAAAGCAGTAATGGTAATTTTTTCTCCCGAACTTTGTATTTCGGTTATATAACCTTGCCACTCTAAGTATTCATTTCCTTCTAAATAGCTATAAATTTTTACTTTATTGCCGTAAAATAGGGGAGTATCTTTATTAGTGAAAGGACTTAATCCTTTAGTAGTTGCGAAAGTTAGTTCGCATTTTGTAGAACTTAACTCGGTAGATTGACCGAAGTTTATAGTATCTACATAACGAGATAAATCGTAAGTTTCTTCACTAATTACATCGGTAACTAAAACTTTTAATCCTATACTAACTTTAGAATTCTTTAACTTATTAGCTACATCTACTAATTCTCCTTTTACTTCATAGCGAACCGTAATTTTTAAGTATTTCCAATCTTCCGAAGTTTTTATAAGTAAAGTTTTATCTCTTATCGTATAATCGTCATCGTATTCTACTTCTAAGATTTCAAAAGGTTTATTAGTATAGCGATTCACTAAAAGATTATATAAAGAACACCATATTTCATTTAAATGCCTAACTTTAAAAGTAAATCTTAATTGGTTTTTCTCTATTAGGAATTCTAAATTTTCAAATCTAATTTCTATATTAGCTTTAGAAATATTAAATTTTACCCATTTCTCGGTATAATTATATCCTTCGGGGGCTTCGTTTTTAACTCTTATTTTTAAATTATAAAAGCCCGGTAATAGATAACCATCTAAATCTTCTTTAATTTTGTATTCGCAATACCACTTATGGGTATCTATTTGTTCAGCTTCGAACCATCCCCACGATTTAATAAGCTGTTTTCCACCTTCGGAATCGGGGGTATCATCATATAATTCGAAAATTACATAAACTTGTGTTTCGGATTGAACGGTAATGCTAAATTTAGAATAGAAAGAATAAGTAGTAGCGTTGTCGGAAGGACTATAATCTAAAATTACGGGAGAAGAAAATACTAAATTCTCTATACTATTAGAAGGTTTAGAAAAAGTATCAGATAATTCTACTTCGGTAGTTCCTATTACTGTATTTTCTATACTATCAGAAGGTTTAGAAAAAGTATCACTTAATTCCGTAATAGAAGCGTTTAAAAGAGCCGTATCTACACTATCGGAAGGTTTAGAAAAACTATCGCTTAATTCTTGTATAGGAGCGTTTAGAGTAGTAACTTCTCTACTATCCGAAGGTTTAGCAAAATCATCGGATAGAGATATAATAGGAGCGTTTAAAACTTGTGTTTCTATACTATCCGATGGTTTTTTAAAACTCTCTTCTATGTATATTTCGTGAGTAGTAGCCATTTTCTATCTTAATCAGTTACCGTAATAGTAAATCTTATCTTAATATTATTGTTTTCATCGCAAGTTACAGGGTCAAAAGTTACTCTATTTAAATAACCAACATTTTCACAAACCACACCTGCTTCGCATATATCTACAGCTTCAGTAAAATCAGTAAAAGTATGTTCTATTTTAACAGAATAATCTCCTTCTGTGGATTTACTTCCATTTTCACGCCTAACTTCATTAAGCAATCCTGTTTGTGATGGGTCGGGGTCTGTATTATCGCTCCCTATACCTATTTTATAAATTCTCGGGTCATTATTTTTAAATACGCCTTCTCTTCCACTATTTAAAATGGTATTAGATTTTTTTATATAACTTTTAACTTTTCCCTCTTTATCTAAACTCCAAACTTCTACTATTCCTTTTAACTTCATTTCTTTTCCTCCTTTTTACGGAATTACATAAATTCTTACCTTTAAGTTTTTAGTGGGAGTTACTTCTATAGAAGCAAAAGTTACTCTACTAAAGAAAGTCTGTTTATTTCCATACTCATCAGTATACCACAATCCAGCCTCGCATATATTTACAGTTTCTGTAAAATCAGTAAATAATTTTTCAACTACTCTCCTTTTATTAGTATCATCCCAACTATTACTACCAACTCCAAATCTATATTCTTCTGTTAATCCCGTATCATCTACTGTAGGAGCTGTTCCATTTTTCCCTATACCTATCCCATTCAAGCGAGGCCAGTAAACACCGCTATATAATGCGCTTCTTATTAATCTTTTTCCACTATTTACTACTAAATTTTTAACTCTACGGGTTTCTAAAACTTTTCCCGTTTCTTTATCTATTAATTCTAATTCGTATATTCCTATAGGTTTCCCGAAATTTTCACTAACTCCGCTTTTCTTCTTTTCTAATTCTTTTCTTTCTTCTTTCATAATTTATACCTCCTTTACTAAAAGACGAGTTATGTATGTTTGATTAATGCCTTGTTTATTAGGTTTGTAATTTTTATTTAATCCTAAAATTAAGAAAGCGAAAACTTCATCTAAATTAGTTTTTACTAAAATTTTTTGCCCGATTAAGGAATTTAAATACTGCTCGTAATGATAGTCCATATAATCGAAATCTATATTAAAGTCTTTTTCTATTTTCTTATTGGAAAAGTCTTCTTCGAATGCTTCTATTATTTCGTCTCCACTTACTCTGTAACTAAAACCCGAAGGGGCGTATCTTTTATGTTCTACTACTTTTAGGTAGTCTCTATAATCTATAATAGCAAAATTATCCAAATAAAAATAAGAATAATCATCGGCTATAAATTCAAAAGTATAATTTCCATTAAAATTTAAAATTACATTAAAAAGACGCCACTCGTCTAAAGGGTCGAAGCGATAATGATAAATTAAATCATCTCCTTTTTTTATGTTGAAATTTACTCTAAAAAGCGGTTTTATCTCGAAAAGTATTAAGTATTTTCCATTTAAGGTATAATTCATTTTTAAGTAATCGTTAGAAAATAACTCTACTTCTTGAACTGATAAACGAGTAGCGTCTTTTATAAGCTCGGTATTAGTAGTAGAACATTCCCATTCATCGGTTAATCCATCATTATTACTATCTATATCAAAAGCGAAATTACTATTTAAAGGTTTAGCTATTATCCAATAATTTAATGGGTCTTTCTCTATTTTTTTAGATAAATCACTAAAAGTAATTTTTTCGGCGAAGAAAGTTAAGTATTTAAATTTCTTTTCTTCCTTTAAAGAAATACTTTCTTCTTTAGAATAATGAAAAGAAAATTTAGTCAAATCACTTAAAGTTAAAGCTTCTTCTAAGATAGCATATAAAATTTTAGTCGCCCTGTAAGTTTCTAATAAGCTAATAGGTTCTTCTTTAAAAAGAGACGTTTTATAGTTAGAAACTTCACTTAATCCTAAAGTTTCGGAATAAATGTTTATATAAAAATTTACTATATTGCCTTTTACTTCGGAAGAACCACTTTCGGTTTTTTGAGCTGCTGCTCTATATTCGTAATCTCCTTCTAAAGTAAGAGTTTCACTAAATTCTCCGTCTTCATAAAGAGTTTGTTGCTCGGTAGAGTTCCAAGTTTCACTGCCTATTTCTCTATATTCGAACCATACATAAGCCGATTCTCCACTGTTTAAACCCGTTAATTTTCCTTTTAGAGTTACATTAGGATAAGAAATTACAGCTTTAAGGGTTTCTACTTCTATTCCCGCTGGGACTAACTCAAAGTTTACACTATCTCCACTTGGAGGAGTATAAGGTTTTAATTCAAAATTTACACTATTTCCACTTGGAGGACTATATAATGACATTTTTAACTAACTTGTTGATATGGAGTTATATCCCATTTACTTTCAGCGTTGTATTTATTGCCCGAGCCATCTGTATATTCTACTACAATATGATACTTTTTACTACCTACCACGCCTTCTATTTTATAGTTACCATTAGCATCGGTAGTAGTATCTCCAGCATAAGAATTATCATCTTGACATATAGCTCTTACTTTAGCTTCTTGAACTGGATTTCCATTTAAAGTTACTTGTCCCGATATACAAAAACCAGCTTGTTCTGTTCCTATGCTTATAGTGGGTTCAGGATCAGCATACTTACAAACCAAGACTTTACTGGGGTAATTTTCTGTAGTATAGCCGTAGTTGTTGTATAAGTCTGAAATCTCCTCTGAACTTAAAGCTTTATTGTAAATACGGACTTCATCGATGATGCCGTCGAAGCAATAATTGCCGTCAGTATCTGATCCTATATAAACGCTGTGGGATGAACTTGCTAACGAGGTAACCGTATTCGAACCTCTTTCTATTCTATCAACTAATATTTTAATAGTATCTATGCCATCCCAAAATCCTAATATATGATACCATTTATCGGTTTCTAAATCTATATTAGAGACTGCTGATACATTGCTTGAACCGTTTCCTATAATAAACTTTGGGGTCCCATCGTTTACTGTTAAAATATATCCACAAGACTCCGATCCTTCTCTTTTAGATAGTATTCGTCTATACCCCGAAAGTCCCGTAGAATTTACTTTTACTCTCGCTTCAACTGTAATAGAACCAGTAATATCTAAACTTGCATCATTTCCGCAGTTCACATAATCATCACTTCCATCAAAACTTAAAGCTTTTTTAAATTTACCATCAACCCAAGTAGCACCGTTTATAGCTCCATCATTACTATTTCCTGAAGAATCATAAGCAGTGGTTCCAGAACCTTCATCAAAATGCCAACTACCTACTAACCCATCTATTTCTCTTATGAAGGTATTTGAAACATCACTCGCATCTGAAGCTGAGGCGTTACCATAATACATATAAATAGTTTTATTAGAAGAAGCTGGTATAGAAGGAACTTTTACCCAAATAATAGCTTCTTGATTAGTAGAATCCCATTTTTCTATCCAATGGTATAATAAAGTAGAACCGTCATCATCAGTAAAACGAATATCACTACCATCACTATTAGCGTGAGAAAAATCAAAATTAGTATTATCTAAAGTAATTTTAACTTGATAATCAGTTAAATCATTAGAATTAGAAGTATTATCTATGACTATTCCTCTCCTATAAGCCCAATCGTTACTTAACCAAGCCATTTCTTATCACTCCTTTTCTTTTTTTCTACTTTTCATCTTTTTCTAATAATTTTATTAATCTTTCTAAATTATAAAAATCTATGCTTAAATCTTGAATTAGTTCTTCTTTTAGTTTATCGTATTCGGTTTCTAATACTTTTAAATGCGTTATTAAACCTTTTAGTTCTTCTAAATAGTCTTTTAAAACTAATAAATTTATTTTAAGTTGAATATCCACTACTTACTCTCCCAAGTTATTATGTCTTTTTCTACTTTAATTATATTTTTTAAAACCGTAGTTCTTATCCCGTTGGGAGAAGTTATTTCTATTTCTAAATTATATTGCCCAGGTTCTAATTGTGATGTTTCTTCTTTAGGAACTATAATTTTTATATTTCCTTCGTTATCTAAAACTTTAATTTCTTCATCGCTTCCACCCGAAACTTTAGAATTAGCTTTTTTAATGGAATGTTTCTCGTTTCTTATTTCGCATCTTATTTCGTAATCGGTTAAATCTAAAGGATTTCCTTTATGGTCTAAAATTTGAAATTCTAATTCCCAAGTATCTCCTCTATACAAAGGGTCTATCATTACTCGTTCCAATCCTCTAAATTAAATCCAAATCCAAAAAATCTTCTTTTCTCTCCTTCGGGAGCTTTAACATCATCGTAGCTTCTTAATCCCCACCTAAGAAAACGAGGAATATATTTATAAGCAATCCAATTATTGTTATCTTCTCTTATCATAACTATATAATGCCTAAAAGGACTTAATTTTATATCTGCGTAATAAATTCCTAAATTTCCTATTTCGGTCGCCTCTTTAGAAACTACTAAATTACCATTAAAATCGTAAACTTCAAAAACTAAATGTAAACCCGATTTAAAACCTTTAGTTCCGTAAACTATACGCATTTTTAATTAAGGGAGGGAACTAAGTTCCCTCCCTATTTTTTTTTCTAATTATGCAAAATAACCACCAGGTCTAATTTGAGTATCTATGTTGCTAACTTTACTTTCAATATTATCTAATTTTGTATGGGCTTCGTCTAAAGAAGATTGATTAGCTTTTCCATCTAATTCGGTATCAATATTATCAATTTTGGAATCTAAGTTATTTACTGATGCTTGTAAATTATCTACGGAAGCCTGTGAAGCCTTTTCATCTACGGATGCTTGTAAATTATCAATTTTTTGGTCAACAGTAGTAATGTCTTTATCTACTACATCGACGGATAAAATTGCCTTATCTCCGTTAGAAGCACTTGTCACTTTAATCTGCCATAATCCTACTGCGTCGGGAGTAAAAGAAATTTCATAAGCCCCATCTCCTATCTCGGATACAGTAGCATCAATAGATGTTCCATCAGGTTTTCTTACAGTAGCAGTAAGGTCTGTTAAACCTGTTTTAAAATCGAGAGCGATATATCTTATTTTTACTTCTTGGTTTACTAAAAATTTAAGCATTTCACCTCCTTTAACTAAAATATCCTCCACTTAAAGTTTTTATTAAATTTTCTGCGAAGTAAGAACCATTAATTTTTTCTATTACTTTTAATTTAGTAATTATCTCTTTTGGAATCTTAATAATAGATTTAGTCTTTTTAACTTTAACTTCGGGTTTTATTTTTTTCTTTAATCTTATAACTGCCTTCGGTCGTTTTTTTAGTTTGATAACAGCTTTATATTTCATCTTAAAATTCCCATTTGTAATATAAAATAACTCTTTTATCTCCTTCTCTATATCCTATTCCATAACCTAAACCTAAATAAGAATTATCTATTTTTTTAAATTCTATTTTATAAGACACACCGCCGTAAAATCCTTTATTAGTAAGAAAGGTATCTAATCTCCACTTAAACCATTTAAAAAGCTGTAAACCTATTCCTGCTTCTCCTTTTCTCTTACTATAACCTAAAACTCCTATCGGCGCTATTTCTACGCCATAAGGTTTTAACTTCTCTCTTAAAACGGGTATATCTTTAACTTTTATAGTTTTTAAAACTGTTTTTTTATCTTTATCCACTACCTCAGCGCTTCCATCTTTTTTAATATGAAGATAGTGTTCATTTAGTTTAATGTAAGTCTCTTTTCCTTTTAAATCAAAAGTAGGTATTCTTTCTCTTAAACCTACATACTTCCCCCAGCCGAAGATAGCTAAAATTATAATTGAGTAAATAATTAGTTTTCTTAAATTTAAGAGATGATAAAAATCTTTCAACCATAAATGTAATTCATTTAGAACTACAAAGTTTTTAAGTTTTTTCTTATCAAAAAGTTCTTCTTTTACTTCGCTAAATAGAAATTTTCTAAAAGAAACTATTATTATGCCTATTACAATGCCTATTAAAATTTGAACCATCTCCAAAACCTTCTACAAAAAGGAAAAGGAGAGAAAGGAGCAATGTTTAACGGAGAAGTGTTTGAAAACCTCCGCATAATGTTTCTAAAAAGCCTTCTCCTTTCTCTCCTTCTATTTCTCATAATTATTCTTCCTCTACAAAACTTCATTATTGGACAGAAATTGTTATCTTTATGTATAAACTTGTATCTATATCACAGTTTTTCGCAGAAAAAGTTAACCTATCTAACATTGTCCCGTCTGAATCGGAATCGAAAATTCCTGCTTCAGTAATAGCATAACTTTCAGAAGAATCAAAATCAAAAGTAGCTTCAAAAATTTCTTGATTATTATTATTTGAAACTGTAGCTTGTTTTCTTTTTACTTCGTTTTCTAATGCGGTATCGCTATCCGAAGGAGATGTAGTTCCCGTTCCTATAGCAATATAATTAAAGTAAGTAGTATTAGTTCCACCTATTAAATTAGCTACTCTCGTTTTCCCTGCGGAAACTATTAAGTTATCTATAACTTCTTTTTCTATAATTTTTCCATTTTTAATTAAGCATATTTCGGCTCTTCCTTTTAACTTTAAAGTTTCTTTCTTATTCATTCTTTTTCCCTCCTTTAAATAGTTTGAATTGTTAGGTTTAAACTTAAAATTGGTTTCTTAGTCCGTTTTATGTATTCTACTTCCATATCTATAATTTTCCCTACTATAATTTTGCGGTCGTGAGTCCTAAATAAAACGAATTTATTAAATAAGTTTTTTAAAAATTTTAAAGCGTTTCTATTTATAACCGCCCAATAAAGCCTTATGTTGTTGCTCTTTTTACCCTTGAAAAAGAAGTAAATGGTTTTTTCGTTTATTAAATTTTCTATTTCTATAGTTTCTTTATTATCTTCTAAACTAAAAGTTTCAGGATTTCTAAAGAAGCTCTTATTTTTCGTAATTAAAACATTGTCTATATAAAAAGATGCTGTTCCATAAAATTCTATTTTTATCCGATTAAAGTAAGGAATTCTATAAATTAAGAATTTTAAGCATCTCTCTATCCATTCGTAATTGTTTTCGCCCGCTATAAAGTGCTGATGCCATGCTTGGGATAGTTTTACATCGTCGTAGTAAACATTTACATCTACATCTACTTTACCCGATAACATTTTTATATTAAAGTATAGATAAAACGAATTGGCAGTCCTTAAAGAGTTAGGTATGTCTATAGTTAATTTTGCTCTTCCGTTAGTTAACTCTAATTTTTGTATATGCGGGCGGTAGTCTTCTTTTACTATGCTATAAGTGCCGTTTTCTACTTCTAAAGAATCTGCTAATCCATCTACATTGCTATCTTCTTTAAAAGTAAAGTTTTCGTTTAAAGGTTTATCAAAAAACCAATTATAATAAAGCTCTTTAGCAGTTTCAAAAGAAGAATCTATTAAAGTAATAGGAGCTTCCGATTTTAACATAATAAATTTCAACTTTTTAGAATCTTCTATGTTAACTTCGTCCTTTTTAGTTAACATAACTTTTATAAATTTAAGTTCTTCTAAAGAAAGTTGCTCTATTTCGTTATATCTAAATTCTAATTCTTTTTGGTCTTCTAAAGAAATAAAATCATAAAAAGACTGTCCTAAAGATATAGAAGGACTTTCGCCCGAAGGTGGTTGTGTTTCCACTTTCCACTCTTCGGTTAAGTAAATATTTTCTTCTTTTATTACTTCTAAAGTAGCCATTAGAATCCTACACTTTTAGGTCTTATAGACCTTAATAAACTATGATAATACTCTTTAGCTACTTGTTCTTGCATAGTAGTTCTTACATTTTCCGCTATTTCGTTTACTATATCGGGTCTCTCACCTTCAACTTTATCTATATGAACCGTAATATTAGATACAAAAGTATAGGAAGAAGGCAAAGCATATACTTTCTCGGGTATAGGTGGCGGAGTAATTCCTAAATAAGGTAATAAATTTTTAGCTTCTTGCGGATTAGTCCAAGATGTAGTTCTTACTACTTTCTTTTTCTTAAATAAAGAACCTACTAACATAAATCCTAATCCTAATAAAGGATTGACATTCATTAAAGCCGAACCTATAAAGG
>Ga0190313_1001965_pt1 | contig 10478 bp, 18 predicted proteins | sample 4870071011_MG_FD_169989 | JGI IMG/M metagenome (GOLD analysis project Ga0190313, IMG submission 169989) | Hydrothermal vent sediment bacterial communities from Southern Trench, Guaymas Basin, Mexico - 4870-07-10-11_MG | ecosystem: Environmental > Aquatic > Marine > Hydrothermal vents > Sediment ...
ATGATTAGAGCTAATATGGGTGAAAAGCCATGAGAGAGCTTCTTTTCAAGCTCTTAGAAGGATATTTGATAGCATGTAGCATAGTGGTGTGAGGGAGTGTTATTGAGGGTTAAGGGAGTGTTATTGAACGTCTAAGCACATACTTGTAGCCTCTCTTTAGGATATAGCTTCTACCACAGCATGGACAGTTAACTACTCTCTTAAGCTTGGGTAGAGCTATTTCATAGCCACAATAGCATTTAAGGATGTATGCCATGCATGTATTATGAGCGATTAGCTTATATAGGTTTAGGATTAGAGTAAGCTATGCCAAGTAGCTATAAGGTCAATCCAAAGCTAACTAAGGCTGTCGTAAAGGAGCTTTATGGAAAGTATCCAGCTTGGGCTATAGCTCAAGCTTTGGGATTAAAGCCACAAACTATAGTTGTGCATGCTCATAAGCTTGGAGTAGGAATAGGTAAAGGGAAGTACAAAGTGGTTTTAGATAAAACACTTAGAAAGCTATTGCTTGAAGTGGTTAAAGCTAAGGTTGAAGAGATTAGAAAGCGTTTAGAGCTTGAGGGTGAATTGTAACGGTAGGATTATATACTAAGCCATGCATGCTATGTATATGTATGAGCTTAAAAGGATAGTTGACATGGAGTTTAAGGATATAATAAGGCAGAATGCATGGTTAGATGATAGCTTGGACTTTCTGCTTGAAGCTATAGATTGCTATGATAGAGGTGAGGATAGCTTAGCTGAATTCAAGCTAAGTAAAGCTAAGGAAAGCGTAGGGATATGGCTTAAAGAGTGTAAATGCTTACCAAATAGGATCAAGCAAACTGTAGCTAATACAGCTTACTTGCTAATTGAAAAAGCTTGGGATATAAACGCTAATACACATGATGAGCTTGAGGTTGATGAGCTTATACAAGCTCTATACGAGCTTATTGAAACAGCTAAAATAGTATGCGTTATAGCCAGATGGGAAAAAATAAGAGATAAAATAGATAAGAAGCTACTTAACGCTTATTCTCTTTAAGCCACATCTATCGCATACTTCTGTTTTATCATCTATCTTTTTGAACCTACCGCCACAAAAGCAATACTCAGAAGTCAGCCAGTGTAGCACATCCATTTAAGCTCACCTCGCTTAGTACTTTATACGGGCATATCTCCTTAAACTCACAGTGCTTACAAGCTTTTATAAGCCAGCTTCTTGGCTTGTAAGGCTTAGGAATATAGCCATCTAAGCATGCTTTTCTAAGCTCCTTAGCTTTGTCTTGTGTATATTGCCATAGCTCTGGATTGAAAGCTATTTCAAAACTCTTAGCAGAGCCATTAACTCTGCTTAAATATAATAGGTAGCCATAGGCTTTATTAGCCATAGCCATGTAAGCGTTTAGTTGTTCAACGTGAGCTTCATTAGGCTTATCTGGCAGTTTAGTAGTAGTCTTAAGCTCTAATACGTAATCATTGGTTATTAGGTCAGCTACGCCAGCTATAACAAGCTCTGGCGTTTCATACTTGAGATATACGTCTTTCTTAGCATTTAGCTTCTCTGCCAGCTTATCGAGTATAAAGCTATGTAGTAGCCTACCACTTGCTCTGTGGTATCTATTCTTGCTATCTTCATGGCTTTCTTGCTTGGTTATTCTGTAGTAGCTCCTTGTGAGACAGTCAATGATATAGCTAATGCTATTGTAGCTTGCTTCAAAGTTTGTTTCATTAAGATATTCAAGCCATATCTCATTGATTAGCTCCTCGATCATGCTTTATCACCTAAATCTTTCTTCTTTAACACATTACCACATATTGGACACAATAGCTTAACATAGCTAAGCTTGCACTCTGGCATTATGTAGCATAGCTCTTTTTGAATATCGCTTAATTCAAGCTTTGCTTTACAGCTTGGACAAATAATAAAAGATTTAGCCTTCGATCTCATGCTTTATCAGCTCCTCTAATGTGTAATCTTGGTCATTAGCTATATCGTAGTCTTCAGCTTTAGCCTCTTCTGGCTTACTGTCTTCTTTAAGCACATCAGCAAATAATGTATCTCCTTTTACCAAGCTATCAATAGTAGCGTCATCTAACTCCAGCTTAAGTGTATCAAGCACAGCTTTGAGCTTATTGAAGTGATGATCAAGCTCGCTCTCAGCTTGCTTAGCTAATGGCTTAGCTGTAACCTCATCTTGCAATAGCTTAAAGATAGCTCTGCTTATAGCTGGCTCTAAGTACTCTACTCTGTTATTGCTATTGTAGTTAAGCCATTTGTAAGCTTGATCTCCTTTGTGTATCAAATCTACGTAAGTTAGCCTTTCTATAAACGGATCTGGATCAACACCACTTTGAGCTATAAAGTTAGCCAGCTTTTCCCTATAGCCAGCTTGTGAGCTACTTATTGTGTAGTCATCTAAGCTTAAGTTTCTTATATTTCCCATGAAGCAAAAGCCTACTATGTTATTGTAGTCTTCAGCTTTGCTGGATATATCTCTAAGCCAATAGCCTTCTGACATGCCAGTTAGCAGTATCTCATAGCTTTCTCTAAATACATCCTTCCTTCTGCCAGCTATCTTATCAAATTCATCTATGTACAAGGTACTATACCAATACGTTAAGCCGTACTTGCCACTTCTGCCATCATATACAAGCTTAGCTGGACTTGGCATAACTGTAAGATATGAGCGTGTTAAGCCTCTTAGTATCTTAGCAGTCTTTGTTTTTCCAAATCTTGGTGGCGTGAAGTGAGCTACATGGATAGCTTTATCATCATAGCTAAAAATAGGTAGAAGCATAGCTATCTTTGTAGCTATAGCTGGCATAGCTGGCTTGTAGCCAATAGCATACATGCATAGCTCTATTGGCTTATGCTCATTTAGTAGCTCTTTAGCTCTGTCAAAGTCATAAGTAGCTGTGTAGTACTCCTCTATGTCAACAAAATAGATAGCTTGGACATCTGACTTAGCTACCTTGCTCTTAAGCTGTGCTTTAATGTATATTTGCTGATTGCTTGATTCAAGTACCATGTCTAAAACATCATCTGTTAAATCCGTAGCTAATATGCCAGCTTTGCAATAGAAATAGACTTTGTTATATCTATGAGCTATCTTAACGCTCTCTGGCTTGAATATTATCTTAGCTTTATCACGATAAGCTTTCTCAAGCCATAAGCTATTGTTTGATGGAAGTAATAGCTTTAATAGCTTCTCTTGCTCCTCTTTGCTAAAAGCTCTAAACGTTAGTATATCGCTATCATCAAGCTCCTTAAAATACTTAGTAAAGCTTACAAGTGGTAGCTCTGCCATGATCTCACCTTATAGCTTTCTCAAAGCCTTCTTTCTTATTAATCTTGCTTCTCTTAGTCTTACTTCCTAATAGCATGTCTATTTCAGCTCTTAAAGCTGTTAAATCCCTACCGCTAAGCAATACCATAGGCTTACCTCTAACCATCTTGTAGTTGTTTAGGAATAGCATATAGCCATACTTCCCTTGCTTTAGTGTTACTTTAGCTGGCTGGTTGTTAGCTTGCTTATTGCTGGCTTGATTGCTTTGCTTCTCAGCTACACCATTAGCTAATTGCTCTACTGTCTCTGCCAGCTTTTCTACAACACGCTCAAGCTTGCTTAACCTTTTCTCTAAACTATCCGACATCTTATCACCTCTCATATCTACATGACCGTTAGAGCTTATAAATCTAACGCTATAAACCTCACCACTACTTTTGTGTAAGCTTGGATTATTCACAACATAATTAATAGCTTTATCAACATCCAAGCTATTACGTAAAAATCGCCAATTGATATAACAACCTTGCTTAGCTAATTCAGAGCTTAGCTTTTTATCAAGCTTCTGGCTTAGCATGATAACAGCATGAGCATGTTTAGGCTTATCAACTATACACCAAGCCAGAATCTTAGCTTTGAGCTTATCTAATAATTTAAAAAATAGGTTTATATTTCCTCTATAATTCAATAAGTAAGCCAGTAGCTTAGCTCTTACCATTTAGCTTGATAAAATGTTTGAGTAGCTTAGCTTTATACTTTTCTGGTAGGCTATAAAGCTCTTCTGGCTTAACTATGCTGTCATCGAGCAAGCATTTTATTATAAGCGGTTTTCCCTTAGTTCTATGAGCATAAAGCGGTATTATGCCAAATTGCTGATATGCATTGATCATAGCCATCTTTTCAGCTGGCGTTATGTGGTTATTGTATTTACACTGAATCCCAAAAGCCATAGCGTTCTTAATAGCTATAATGTCAAAACAACCATGACTGCCAGCTGATCTAATGCAATAATAGCCAGCTGATTGAAAAAGATGGAAAATCTGTCTTTCAAACTGATAGCCTTTCTTATAGCTTCTATTAGCCATAGCTACATGCCTCCAAGCCTTCCGCTTTGCTAACGCAAAGTAATCTGTTTTGTCTTAGCTGGCTTGAAGCTTTTGGCTTTACCTACTGTCTTATAGCTCAAGCCATAGCCACTATAATAGAGCAAATACCTTAGAAAGCTGGCAAATTGTCCTCTAATAACCGTGTTCTTAGCCACATATACTGTCTTGTACTTAACGTTTATGTAAACGTAATCTTGCAAATCCTCAGCTCTTAGCTTGATAAAGTACTTACCATCAACCTTAGTTAAGTGAGCTTTAACTGGCTTACCTATGCTTTCTCTGTAATCAATCCACTCTTTAAGCTGGCTAAAGTTTTCTGGCTTGCTTGCTATTTTAATCTTGATTAATCTGCCTTTGCTGTGTTGATAAAAGTGGTTTACTTCTTTTAGCTGGCAGTTAGAAGGTATAAAAGGTAAAGAAGTTAAAAATTCAATATCACTTGGAGCTAAAAGCTCTATCTTATCAGCCAGCTTAGCCATAAGCTATCCCTCAGCTACTTAGTAGCTCTTCCAAATCCTTCTTTATAAGCTCAAGCTCATGCCAGAAATCACTGTCAAGCTCTTGTAGAGCCATGTTTAGCTTCCTCTCTTCCTCTTCAAGCCTTCTCTGGATGTATCTGCAAGTCATTATTAGCTTCACTTTTACACTGTCTATTGGACATCTATCGCAATCCCTATGTCCACAGCTCTGGCAGTATTCAGCCAGCTCTCTTACACAGCTCCTTAGGCTATTAAACAGCTCCTTACTCTCGCCATATCCCAATATAGCTATCCTCTCACTCATATCGCATCACCGTTAGAAAGTATGAAGCTAATGCTATATAAAGCTTTCGGTCAGTATTAAGCCAGAGCTTCACGTAGAGCCTTAATCTTAGCTATCTCTGTTAAGCTTTCATCGTATAGCTCCTCAAGCTTTCTGCTAAGCTCAACTAAGCCAAGTGTTCTAAAGCCAGCTATGGCTGTCTTTAGAGCCAAAGCTGGCAAGTGTTCAGCATTTAGTAGTATTTCAGCATTACTGAAAGCTAATTCGATCTCAGCTAAGGCATTAGCTATCTTCTTCCTTGTCCTCGTCCTTAGCTCTCTCCTCGCTACTCCTTTCTTATCGCTATTCCCCGTTACGAGCTTATACTCCTCTACACTAAAGAACCTCATATTAGCTATTCTAACGTTATAGCTTATAAACCTATCGCTTATTCAGTATGATCTCATAGAGCCTATCTATGCGTTCATATAGGTTTAAGATTAGCTTCTCATGCTCTTTTAGCTCATCTCTAACATCTTTGAGCTGGCTTTCAATAGTGTGTAAGCGAGCATCAAGCTCAAACCAAGCTTTTATAGCCTTAGCTAAGCCATTAAACACTTTCATATAAAAGTAGTATTAAAAAGCTAATATAAAGCTTACGGTAAGCTATAAAAAAATAGTGAAATTAAGGAGTAGATTCAACTACGTGAATCTTAAGCCTATCAGCTGTGCTGTCGTATTCAAGCTTTACATAAGTTCCATTAGGATCTAAATCTGGATTCAAGAAATCACTTGCTGTGTAAGTGCCAGTACCCTCATCATACTTCCTAATGTAAGCTTCTATGATAGCGTTATAGTCGTCTAAGATAGCTGTAACGTCTTCGCCAGCTTCTCTACCCATACGAGCCATTACTAAGCCTTCTGTAGCTACGTTAACCAAAGCTGGCACAACTCTGCTTACATGCTCAACCTTGAACATTGGCTTAGGAGTACCGCTTATGCTGTCTCCACCCTTCTTGATCTTCTCTAATACCTTACCCTTACCCTTGAGAGCAAAAGCCATCATTGGTACACATCCCCAAATCTTATCCTTGTCTCCTACAAATCTCCAAACGTACATGGCATTAGCTTTGAACTTATCAATGTTGTTAGCTACTCCTTGCTCAAATCTGCCTCCTTCTGCAAAAGCCGAAGCTACGTTATCAATGTAAGCTTTACCACCTCTCTTAACCTTGATCCTATACTTCCTCAAAGCCCTCTCAGTCTTATAGTAGTTTGGATTTAGCACATCAGTGAACTCTGTTATAGCTACATCAGCTAACCTACTCTGATATGTAGCTTCATCTGGAATTACTGTCTGTATCCTTTCCTTGATCTTATCCCTCTTAGCCGTCAGTATATCCTTCCAATCAGTAGCTATTTTCTCATCAAATCCCTCTGGCAATTCCTCTGGCTTTATCTCTACAAATATCCCTTCAAATATCTGCGTAGCCATAGCTATATGTATAGCTCATAAATATATAAGCTTTGCGTATAAAAGTAGCTTTCAAACTGGTTAGAGCTATAGCTTATAACGTCTAAGCCATTTTAAGCGGTCATGTATGCTAATAGGCTTGCTAAACCAATTAGGCTTTTTACTATACTTGCTCTTACGCTCTATTATCCCAAATACGCCAATATAGCTAAGCTTATGCCACTTATGAGGATAGCCTAAGCTAAAGGCTTTATCCTTAAGTAGCTGATAATGGTTAGCTATGCATGTTCTAAGTGGTTGAGTAAGCTGTCCTATGCGATTTATATCAATAGCTGTATGAATTTGCTCATCGTAATCTATCAAGCCATAATGACCTTTACTCTTTGATCTTATTCTCTCACTTCTCCTCTTCTTATACATATAGTTAAGCAATTGCTCTAATAGCCAATAAAAGCGATTAGCTGGTTGTTCATAGGGATTGAGCAAGTCATCAAGCTCATAGCCTACAGCTACGTAATAGTCAGCATGCATAGCTTGTAAGTACCTTACTGTCAAATCGTTCAATCGGACAGCATACATGCTAAAATGAGCGTCATAGGGTGCTAAATAAGTGTAGAAATCCTTAGCAAACTCATAGGTTAAAGGATGTAAGCCTTTAGGTAAGCCAGCTAAGCCAGCTTTTGAAGCATTAGCTATGGCTTGGATTGAATCGACTATGTAGTTAGAGTAGTTAAGATACCAATTAAGCTCTATAGCTCTGTCTCTTAACACTTCATGTGGTTGATGTTGTGCTTTAGCTGGCATTCTATGCTTTTCCATTTCTAAGCGAGCTTTGCGTATAGAGCTTCTAATCCTTTTACTATCCTCTTCCCTCGCTCTCTTAAAAGTAGCTCTAATAGCTAATGCATTACGCTTAGCTATCAAGCTAAGTGCAAGCTTATAGCCAGCTATAGCTTTCTCATATCTGGCTATTATCCTTTCTTGTCTCCTCTTACGCTCACGCTTAACTCTCATGCTTAACCGTATTTAATCTCATTAAACTTAGCCTCGATCAATTGCTCATAGTAGCTATACATCTCTGGCTTAGTAGCTATGCTCATGATAGCTGACATGATAAGAGTTGATAGATATGGTAGCTCTCTCCACTTAGCATATGGCTTATGCTTCTTAAGCACATGCCTAATAGCATGCTTAGCAAATATGATAAACCTATTGCGGTAATAGTCAGCTATAGGGATATGACAGCTAATAGAGTCTACTAAGGTGTTAGTCTTCATTAGCTCCTTAGCATAGTCTATTACTTCTCTAAGCAAGGTCATAGCTTCTCAAGCTTAAGCTCACCTTCCAGCTTAAACACTTGAGCTTTAACTATCTCAGCATGATCAACCATAGTAGGGATTAGTACTATAACAGTCTTACAACCATTAGCTAATAGCTCACAAGCCAGCTTAAAGTTAGCTACTACAATAGCTGAATCAGCCTTAACCCTCTTAGCTTCAGCTATTACCTCATCGCTACTCTTATAGCCATCCTTGTGTAGCTTGTAGAAGTCTATAGCATTAGCTATGTCTACATGCTTAGCTATCTTGCTTAGGATTAACTCACCCATGCTTTTTCTACTAACTATTAATACTACCATGCTATCACCTTAGCTGTAATCAAATCCACTCTGTCTATAAGCCTTAAGCTTATTGTATAGCTCAAGCAGCTTACTCTTAAGCTGGCTCTCAAAGCCTATGTTATTAGCTAAGTCAGCTACTTTATTAGCTATAGCGTTAACATGGCTCTCAATGCTGGCTAAGTAGTCTTTGATTAAAGCTATTAGATCACTCTTTAAGCTATCCAGCAAGTTAACATAATCGCTAATCATGCTATCAACACTACTCATGTAATCGCTAAACAATTGCTCTTCTGTGTTTAAGTCAATGTAGTATTCGTTCAATCGCTTATTAAACTCATCATCGCCAATTATGCCAGCGTCATAGCGAGCTTTATCCGAGTCAAGTGAAGCTTCTATTTGGTTAACTCTGGCTAAGCTTGCTTCAGCTATATTCTGAACATAGCTCTCGATTCTGCTTACAAAGTTTTGAGCGTCTAACACAGTATCATTGATTAGCATAGCTAAGAAGTTAACCAACTCAGTGATTAGCTTAGTCATAGCTTCGTTCTTTAAGCTAATGAGCTGGCTATGGTATTCTCTCACTGGAGCATATACTTCTCTTAGCCTTTCGTCAGCCGACAAATACATAGCACCCAAGATAACATAGTTTAGGTTACCAATAGTCATTATCTGGCTTAAAGCAAAGTATGGCTCTACTCTATCTATTATCCTACCAAAGCCAGAAGCATGACCTAAGTCAGCTGGCAAAGCTCCTTTCCATACGTTCAGAATTGACTGTAGAGAACCATTGAAGTTAGTCTCTAAAGCAGAGCTTAAGCCTTCACTTAGCATTTCCATTATACCCTCAGAGCCTATCTCCTCACCTACTATAGCTCCTATGTCAACAGTCCTATACAAGTAGTCTTTGATGACATAGACTATACCACTTGGCGATACTGTAACACAAGTAGAGCTATCAGCTTGCTGGATAACACCAAACAAATCTGCCCACCACTGTGTACCGAATAGCTTTTCAAACATCCATAGCTTTCCTCTTCTTGCTAAGCCTTTTATTGTTTCAGTTACCTCTAAAGCGTCTAATAGCTCTACATTACCAATCTTAATTACAGCTTCCGAGCCTTGACCACTCATGGCTTAACACCTCACTATAGTGGGGCGTAAGCCTCACCAGCTACCCTCTAATACTTTTATTGGCGTAGGATATAAATGTATATCTGCTAAGCATAGCCATATAGCATAACCATTAGCTTTACAGCTATAAGAGCTATTATTATAGCAGAATTCAATAGGATAGTCAGTATAATTCTCAATGATGATAGCATGCTTATAGCTAACTGATTTAAATACCTCACTGCCAGCTCCTTGCTCAAGATATATGACATTATTAGCTGACATATCCACAGTTACGTACTTATCGTCTATTTTATAGTAGAGCCAATCAAATACTCCTACTATGTATCTAACCAAGTAATCTTCCCATTCAGCTTCATATAGCTCAAACTCAAACATCTTTGGCAGTGTTCCATATCTACCAAAAGCCTCGTGTAAGTCTATAGTGTACTCATGGGTAAAAGTTACTTGGAACGGAAGGTGGTAGACATAAATAGCGTCTTCCCAATCACCAGCTGGCGGTGAATAGCTATTGTCAATCCTTATTGGTAGCATTCTTCTGCTAACCTCTTTAGGATATTGCTTTAGCTTCTCTAAGTAGCCAGCTAAATCAAACTTAAACACATCATAGGGTATAACAGTTTCACCATTACGCTCTATAGTATCACCACTATAAGCTATGTTAATGGTTTTCATGCCAAACTCAGTAGCTGGATTGCTATAGCTTAGCTCGGCTAAGTAGCTATCAAGCTGGCTATGGCTTACAGCTGTAATAGCGCTTAGCACATCGCTAATAATGCTATCAAGCTTAGCTCTAACTTGGCTATAGATAGCTTTAGCTCTTGCTGGCTTATTTACATGCATAGCTTTAAGAATGCTATTCCTTAAATCTACAGCTTTCTGCTTAACCTCATCGTAGGTTACCATATAAGCTATATTAGCGTTAACGAATATATATGTTTACTGTTGTGGCGGATACGTAAACGCTATACGGTCAATAGTATAACGATCTACTGTGAATTCCTCTAATGGCTTATACTCTTTAGTCCCATCGCTTTTATGAATCACAAAGCCTTGAAAATGACTCCAAGCTGATCTTTCGTATCCACAAGCGTCAATTATAGTTTCACCAATATACTTCGGCGTTATAGTTACGT
>Ga0190313_1001967_pt1 | contig 10469 bp, 13 predicted proteins | sample 4870071011_MG_FD_169989 | JGI IMG/M metagenome (GOLD analysis project Ga0190313, IMG submission 169989) | Hydrothermal vent sediment bacterial communities from Southern Trench, Guaymas Basin, Mexico - 4870-07-10-11_MG | ecosystem: Environmental > Aquatic > Marine > Hydrothermal vents > Sediment ...
TTTTAATGTTTGAAAGCCCAAGGGAAAACCTATAACAGTACCTACTCTACAGTCGCTATATTCGCTTACTGCCCTCTTAACATATGTTGGAGGAATCATTGCAAGTGCAAATTTGTACTCTAACGTTTCTCTACATACTCTTAATACATCTTTAAGGGTTGAATTGGGTTTCAAAATCGTATGGTCTATTGTTTTAGCTAGCTCTTCAACACTAATTTTCCTTATAAAATCCATAAACGTTAGTCCTCTAAACTGCATGAAAACACCTCAACACATGTATTTCTGATTTAAGTGGAAAATAATTAATCCTACTCGAAAAAGAGTAGCTACTCTTAAATTGAAGAGAATATTTAGGGTAAGGAGAGGCTATGTAAATGAAGACTAAAACCATAGCCTATGCTGCTCTACTAGCTGCCATAGCCATAGTTATCACAGTATCGGGACTAAGTACGCTTGTAAGAATGCTGCCACCATTTTCATATCTAGTTTTTGATTTTGCTGAAATTCCCGTGCTCATAGCTTATATGACTTATGGGTTAAGAATGGGTGTTTTTGTAGAAACAATACATTTCCTATTTTTAATGTTGAGGGGTGAATTTATCCCTATAGGTCCTCTTATGAAGTATGTTGCAGTCATTTCGACAATATTTGGTCTTCACTTAAGTGTTAAGCTTAAATTAAACGAATATACTCGCGTAGTTTTTGCTTCAATATTTAGAGCTTTAATTATGTGCTTCTTTAATGTAATCGTTATGCTAACATTTTTTAGAGATTTCCTGAACAAAATAGGTTCCTCATTGATTATAGGTTTAAGTATAACGTTAGCAGTCACATTCATCTATAATGTTATTCATGTCCTATTCTTCGACTATCCGCTGGCAAAAATAATTCTAATGAGAATTAGAAAATATAGGAGCTAATCTATCCATCCGCTCTGTATTTTTTCAACAATGTATTTGTCAGCTAAGAATCTAATGCTCTTACTAGCTAACGCTTCTATTTCTAACTTCACTTTCTTATGTAGGAATGTAAGTATTTCCCTCTTCCACTTCTTTGTTTGGAACCATTTATAGTTTAGTAATTCTTTTGCTCTCTTAATGTCCTGTGGTGTTGCCTTAATTATGTAGTTCTTTCTCTCCTTAGCTCCTAGATATGGTGGTCTTACGAGTTTTCCTGAGTCATCATATTCGCCGAAGATGTCGCTCATGCTTACTCCAAGGAATCTAGCTTTCGGAGTTGCCAACTTTTCGCTTTCATAGGATAACGTTATTGAGCCTATCTTGAATACTGAGTAAATATACCATCCGTAGGGGTCAGCATCCGTTAGTATGTAAACTGGCAATCCGAATTCTTCATTTAACCTTCTAACAAACCTTCTCGTAGCTCTATCTGGTTGGCCAGCGCTCGTAATGAGTAGTGCTCTATATTTCTCCCAGAACCTGTATCTATGGAGTTGCTGAAAGACAGCATCTTTCTCAACAACAAGGACGAAGTCTGCGTCAACGTCAAGTATTTCTATTAGGTCAGGTGTTGGTTCTAAAGCGTATGCTCCATGACCCATTTTCGAAGCATCAATTATGTCACCTCCGGATCTTAGCTTTATTTTACCGACAAGTTTTCCTTTCTCCTTACTTAGGATTAGCATGTCCTCTCTTAGAAGCCCTGTCAGAACCTCAATATCTCTTATTACAGCATCGGATTCTTTCTGTTCATCCCATGTGTTTTCTTCTCTTCTCCTACCTGATAGGTCACGGTATATTATGCTGTGCTTTCCCCTATAGTATAGGTCTCTTATTGTTGGGTACTCGTTGTTTATTAGTGATTCGTAAATTATCTTTGCCATAAGCAATGTTTGCATAAACTTTTTCGCTTCATTTACGTCAAGGAATCTTCTTCTCTGGAGCTCAGAGCCAAGGAGTAGGAGTTTTCTTTTAGCATCATATATTGTATTGCTGAGAGTTCTCTTCGGAAAAACTAATGTGGGGTTTTTACCTTCCTTTATTTGCTCTATTAATTTCGAGAATATCTCATGTATTTTCTCAGCCGCCATAAGTCTTTGCTTATAATCAACAGAATAAAACTGAGCCTCAGTCATAGGCTAATCACCTCATTCAATTCTTATATCAAAATCTTCTAAATTGAAATCTAATTTAATGCCTGTTCTCTCAAGCTTCGCTATTACGAGGTTTAGAAGCATCTTCTTTATATCGTCAGTACTCAAGTAGTTACCGTCACCGTTGGCTATAGATACCGGTGGTTTACTAAGTAAGGCTAGGCTTTCAGCTACTTCGGGTATGTACTTTAGGAAAGTGAGCACTTTTCTTTTAGCTTCTTCCTCCCTCTTCTTTCTTGAAAGATACAGTCTTAGCTTTCTTGCGGCTTCCCTAATAGCATTCTTTATTTCTCTTTCGATTTCAGGTACGTCAGCGATGCTTTCCTTACCTACTCCCTTGTATGGCACTTTGGTGCTGCAAATATGGACCAGAACTACGAGGGGTGCTGGAAAATCTACGTTATATGATTTCCAGTCTATTTCGCTTGACACTATCTTCCATGAAACGTCTGCTTTTTCATCGTATAGAAGTGGGATCTTGTTTGCAAATCTGTATAGTTGTGGTTCGTCTTTAGGCTTAATTTTGCCTCCATAAGCTATACCTACTTCAACAATGAATGGATGTCCTGAGTAAGCTGATGGTCTACGTGTAACAGCAGTTACAAACTCTGGTTCCAATACACTCCTTAAACCTGCCTCTATTATTTCCTCACCTAACGGTGATAATGCATCGGCTCTTGGAGGCTTAAATCCTTTATAGTTCTTCAGCTTTATCATTAAGGTTTTTATTCCTTCATTAGTGAGAAGCTTAGGTGACATATTGGGGTTAAAGCCTGCTTCTCTAAGAAACTTCTCTGCTGAAATTTCACCTACACCTTGAAATGCCTCTACTAGGAATTCTTTTAGTGTATTGGCTTCTATTGACGCTATAAGCATCTTCAACATTTCCATATCTACGCCGTGAGGATGAGGTTTAACCTCTTTAGGAGGTATTGGCATCTTAGTTATTGTTCTAGTATATGTTAATACTCTATCTCCTTCAGGAGGTACGAAAGTTATGTTAGCATATGGTGCTGCAATAGCTGTTCTTTTAATGTACTCAAAAATCTTGTTTTTAGCTCTAGCCCAATCTCCTTCGATAACGACGGAAACTGTGGTTCCATGAGATTTCCTTTTTAGCCTTCTAATTCTTTGGTCGACTATTATTGGTTCATTTTTCTTAATGTCTACGAGTATTTTGAAATAGTACTTATACCTGCTACCGAGAGGCGATGTCTCTATTTCTACGGGTTTGCCTGTTGTTAATTGCCCATAAAGTATTGCCATTTTAGCTCCTAAGCCAAACATTCCCCTAGTTTGTCTTAGCCTATATTTTGAGCCAAAAAGAACTCTACCGAAAGCATAAGGTACGTATTGGGGCGGAATACCTATGCCGTTATCTGAGACTGTAACTCTATAATGTGATTTTTCAGGATCTTCCTCTTTAATTCTAATATATATTGATGGTAGGATTTCGTGAGAATCGCAAGCGTCTAGAGCATTCTCTACAAGTTCTCTAACGGTTTGATAGAGTGCTCTACTTGGATTAGAGAAACCAGCTATTTCTCTATTTCTGTAGAAGAACTCAGCTGCACTTAAGCTTCTGAAGACCTCTTTTCTTCTCGGCATTTTACCACCGCTAGCTCGCTTTGATCATTTTCCATACTGATATTGTTCTTGTTGGCCTTTTACTTATATTAGTTAGGGGTTTTAAACTTTAGCGTATTGGAGACTACCGCTCAAATACTATCTCATTTTATCGATGAAATATCTCATCCCTGCATAAATGAGTGGGAGCAGAAGAGTAGCATCCCCATACACTAGTGTTTTCTTTGCACGCGGCTTTATCTTACCCCAGGAGATTGCTTCTCTAGGTCTAGCCCCACTTAAGCTACCATCGTACTCTAATGCTGTAGTTATGTATACCACGTAATCTAATCCTTCCTTAAACTGATTCCACCATATAGTATGATGCTTACTTATTCCTCCACCTATGATTAAAGCGCCTGTTCTCTTAGCTTCAAATACTATGTCAGCAATTTTCTTCATATCCTTGAAGAGATTTATTCTGAATTCTCTAGTTTGTGAGAACATAAAGAGATCTGTACCGAAAGCCCCATCTACTATTCCGGGAACTATCACTGGAACCCTTCTCTCATAAGCTGCTTTAAGAATGGAATGTTTGTCATTTATTTTCCTTCCGAACTCCCAAAGTAGTTCGTAAACAGCCCACTCATTCTTTTTAGGTACAATTTCTTCTAAGACTTTGTAAACCACTTTTTCGATTAACGGTCCATAATTATCTATAGGTATGAAAACATTGCCTAATCTATGTATCCCCTTCTTAGCCAGCATGTTATCATCGCTTTCAAAGAAGCCTTTATAGTATTTACCTCCAAACGCCCTAGCAATATCGTGATCTATTGCCCCACATGTTGTTATGATAACGTCGAAGTATCCTTCTTTAATTAGCTGCGCTAGAAGACCTCTTATACCAGTCGCTACAATGTTTGCTGTAAATGAGAGAAAATTAGTTGAATCTCTATCTAACACCATCTCAGCAAGGATTTTCGACGCTTCTATAAGATATGCTGGTGTGAAACCATGTATTTTGTCGTATACTTCTATAAGGTCGTAGATTTTGGCTTTAGGATTTATTTCAACATCAATTACTTCCTTAAATTCCATTTCACCTTAACCCTCCACGTGTATAATGAGACGCTTTCTATAGACAATAATAGTAATACTTTTATTCGCTAATTTAACCTATGCTTAACGAAGGTGTATAGTGTAATGGCTAGGTTAAGGTTTCAATGTAGAGATTGTGCTAAAAAGGGTAAGGGAGGGTTCTTCACAGTTAGGGGTAAGAATGTTAGTGCTGAAAATATTAAGTGTCCCTATTGTGGTTCATCTAACGTTAAACTTCTAGGTTGAAATCATGGAAACCATAGGGACAATTAAGGAGAAAATAGTTTGGGCTTCAAAAGTTCTCTTCGAAAGAGGATTAATAGAGGTTTATGATGGTAATGTAAGTTACAGATTTAGCGAAGACTACTATATTATTACGCCAAGTCATGTAGCAAAGAATGCTCTAACGATAGACGACTTAGTTGTAGTGTACTTCAATGATAGGTGGATTAATGTTAAAGGACTACGTCCCTCGGTTGAATATAGAATGCATAAGCTCATATATCAGAAGTTTAGGGATGTGAAGGCAATAGTACATGCTCATAATCCCTATGTCGTCGCTTTAACCGAAATCATACCTAACATTGATGAAGCACTTCTCGAAGCAACAGGTGAAACACAATACTACATTCCAGACGGCATTTCCGTAGTACCAAGACTCCCTCCCGGAAGCCTCGAACTAGCTGAGGCAGTTGCTGAAAGCCTCAAAGGACCTAATTCATTAGCTATACTTAGAGGTCATGGAGTTGTGGGTGTAGGTGAAACAATAGAAGATGCTTTACATAGGGTACTTATTGCCGAAAGAAATGCCAAAATAGTTTACATCGAAAGCTTATTTAAAATGACATTGAGATAGGATTATGCGGAAATGAATGTTAAACTCGTCGTTTTCGATATGGATGGAGTACTTGTTAAATCTAGAAGTAGTTGGGAGAAGCTTCATAAACACTTTGGCGTATGTGCGAGAGAAAACTTCATTAAATATTTGAATGGTGAAATAACATATCAAGAATTTATGCTGCTAGATACACTACTATGGTTCCAAACTAAAGAAAAAATCCATAGAAAAGAAATAGAGCAAGTATTACTTGATGAGGAATTTGTCGAGGGAGCCTATGAAACAATAAAGTATATTAGGGAACATAATATTCAGACGATGATCCTAACATCAGGCATAGATATTTTAGCACATTATGTTTCAGAAAAACTAGGTATAGATTATGTACTTGCGAATTCATTGGTTTTCGACGATGAAGACTATTTGGTTCCGGGCGGTATTGCTAATGTTCCTCTTCTCGATAAGGATAAAGTTCTTAGGACATGGGCTTTAAGAAAGAACATAGACTTACATGAAATAATTTATGTCGGAGATAGTGTTTATGATATCTTTGTTTTCCTATCTGGAGTACGCTCAATAGCTTTTACATGTAATCCTAATGTAGCTAAATGGGCTAACACCTACTTCTGTACTAAAAGATTAGATGATGTTGGCGAATACATCGTTAAATTAGCCTTTAACGACACCTAAGGGTCTTAGCCTCAGCAATATTCTTGAAAGACCTGCTTTAGCTACAACTCTAACTACAGCGTCTGATGGCTTATATGCTCCAGGTGCTTCCTCAGCTACAACCCTCTTCGATGCTGCCCTAAGCTCTATACCCATACTCTTAAGGGTTTGTATGATTTCTGTTGCCCTGTATCTTCTAGTAGCTTCCGCTCTTGAAAGGACACGACCACTACCATGGCATGTAGAGTACCATGCTACATTACCTGTTTTTACTCCTAGAAGAACGTAGCTTGCAGTACCCATAGAACCAGGTATTAGAACTACTTGGCCGAGGTCTCTATGGTCTCTAGGTATGTCGGGATGTCCCGGCGGGAATGCTCTTGTGGCACCCTTTCTATGAACTATAAGCTTCTTTCTCTTACCATCGACTTCATGTTCTTCTACTTTAGCTATATTGTGTGCTACATCATAGATTAGCTCTAGTCCTAACTTATCCGGATCCTCATGAAACACTTGCTTAAACGATTCTCTAACCCAGTAAGCTATTAGCGTCCTATTCGTGAATGCGTAATTTACAGCGGCACTCATAGCTCCAAAGTAGTCTTGTGCTTCTCTTGAATTCCACGGTACTGAGACAAGTTCTCTGTCTGGAACGTATATTCCATATTTTCTCATCGTTCTTTCCATAACGTGAATATAGTCTGACGCTACCTGATGCCCAAGACCTCTTGATCCACTATGTATCATTACAACTACTTGTCCTACACTATGAATACCTAGTCTTTCAGCCGCCTTTCTATCATATATTTCTTCAACCATCTGTATTTCCAAGAAGTGGTTTCCACTACCTAAGCTTCCAAGCTCTGGAGCACCCCTACGCTTAGCTCTTTGAGATACCTTATCGGGATCTGCTGACTCCATTCTCCCCTTCTCTTCAATATGCTCCTTGTCTTCGGGCCAAGCATAACCTCTATCTATAGCCCAATCTACTCCCTCAAGAAGCACTCTGTCAAGTTCCGAGATCGTGAGCCTTATTCTTCCACCTCTACCTACTCCCGCAGGTACATTTCTAGCTAATGTGTCCACAAGTTCTCTCATTCTCTTTCTAACTTCATCTGCCATCAGATTTGTTCTTAGAAGTCTAACACCACAGTTAATGTCATAACCTACACCTCCAGGACTAATCACTCCCCCTTCATCAGGGTCGAAAGCTGCAACTCCCCCTATGGGAAAACCGTATCCTTGATGCCCGTCTGGCATTACGAAGCTTGACTTAACAATTCCAGGTAAGCATGCTACATTAGCTGCTTGCTGAAGCGTTCTATCCTGTTGCATCTTTTTAAGCAAGGTTTCATCAGCGAAAACTATTGAGGGAACTCTCATACATCTAACAGTGCCTTTAGGTATTTCGTAGACTACATCGCCTATCTTACGTAGTGGTATAGGCATTCGGAAGAATCACCTCCAAATTAGACTCTTACACTATCTATGTTATACCTGTTTAAAATTCTTCCCAATTACCACTTTAATGTTTATTAAGATCCCGCAAGATAGTAGTAAAATGGAGCATTATTAGGTGTTGAAAATGTATTTTACATTGCTTCTGCAGCCTTGTGGTAATGTGTCTTTCGATATTATTTCAAGGCTTCAGGAGGATTTGGAATCAAACGTTAATGTCAAGGTAATGGTTTCTACTGAAACGATTACCCCGCCAATGCTCTACTATAACTGGTCTAGAAGACAGTATTTAGCAAGTGAAGTGCTTAATTGGCTTTATAGTAGATTGGAAAATTTAGGCTATGATAGGATCTTAGGCGTATGTAATATTGACGCTTACGTTCCCCCGCTTAACTTCGTTTTTGGATTAGCTGATCCTGTTAAAGGTGTGGCTTTAGTTTTTCTACCTAGACTTAAACCTGAATTTTATGGTGAAAAAAGGGATTTCGAAAAATTCTATAGAAGACTGTTTAAGGAGGTACTTCATGAATTAGGACATACTTTCGGTTTAGAACATTGCACAAATAGGAAATGTGTTATGAGCTTTAGTAATTCAATATTAGACGTTGATTTTAAGGAAGCTGCTTTCTGCAATAAGTGTGTAAGTAAGCTCTCTAGAGTAGGGATTGTTGTTTCAAATAATCTTACGCTTCACTAATAATGAATTTTGGTGGATCGATTCTTTGGCTACCGCATTTAGGGCATTTACTAGGTTTTCTGGGCTTATCTAGGCTTTTAAAAACATATCCGCAATTTCTACATCTAGGAGGTAGCATGTAAAGCATGAGTTTGCCTTTACTTTCTCTTCTAATAGTTTTAGCTACATGTCTTAAATGCTCATAAATATCTTTAACATTCTCTCTTTCTACACCTAGCTCTAATGCTATTTCATCTACCGTTAAGGGCTCCTTAGTCTTCATAAGCAAGTCCTTTATTTTTTCGCGCAAAGTCTCCAATGCTAATGATCCTCTAGATGTCTAGTACGAATCTAGCAACCCATTTTCCATCGACTTTACCTATGAACATTTGACTATATGTTGCCGCTTTAACCTCAACTTTAGGTTCATGCTTTTTCTCATCGAATTTCTCACCCCAACCAGAGGCTCTAACTATGAATTCTTCTTTATCCTTCTTAATTTCATGAACCTTAAACTTACTGAACACGAGAAATTCTGTTGAGTAATAGAATAGCCAGTCTTCAAGCCAGTTGTAAAGTAAGTTTTCTAAGTCGAAACCTCTACTTTCAACTTGTTTCTCGATTTTAAGTTCAACCTTACTTACATCAACCATAACATCAAACATTGCTAAGGCAGAGTTTTCTAAAAGTTCCTCTAAACTATCACCATATGCTTCAATGTACGCGTCAGCTGGATGATCGAGAAACCTGTACTTCTGTTTCATTCTTTAGCCACCTTCCTTGTTTAGAGGTACATTGAAGTTTTAGGAAAAACCCTTATTTACAATTAACCCATTCTGTTACTTTATGGATAAACTTAAATTAACTTATTGGGAGGATGTATTTTATGTCCGAAAAAGTGTCGTTTGATGAGGAAATAGATCTTCTTGACAAAATACTTGTTAAACTTAGGAAGTCTAGAAGGCTTTCTAAGAATTTTGCAATCGCCGTATTAGTATTAAGTTTCATAATGTTTGTTATTGACTCCTACCGTAATGGATTTACTGTAGCGGCTATTGCTAACTCACTAATATACGTTATCTTCGCAATAGTAGGTTTCCTTCTCCTAAGTTATATAAGCTACAATCAACAATACGCTATAGATGTTTTAGAAGCAGCAAGAAAACATTTAGAAGAGGGTAATTTCAAAAGGTCTTCTAAGCTTATTAAGATGATTGAAGACTCATTCGTTGTCAAAATAGGAGCGGTTTCAGAAGACTTTGAAAGATTTCTAAAATCGTTTAAAACTAAGCAGAAGCTACTAACCAAGCAATCTAAATAATCAATTTAAGATCATAATTGTCCAATATGATACATTTAGATTTAGGTTCAAAGTACTCACTAAACGCCTTAACAATAACCCCTCCAGCAATGGCTTCCCTAATTAATATTGCCATTAACGGATCAACTTTATCGTTTGGTTTAAAAGAGTTAACGTAGGGTAGTGCGGCAATAAATATAACCATAGCTTTACCGCCGAACGCAACGTGCCTTACTAACTCATTAAGATGCCTTCTTCCCCGTAGAGAAATTGTGTCCGGATACGATGCAATATCACTATTAAGTCTTAGAATAGCGCTTTTCAATTCAGTATAAACTTTGTCGCCATTACATGTTAGTAGGTAGTCTATTACTGAATTACCTAATTTGGGATTCCTTTTACTTATGATGCATTTCTTTAGCCAGGGAATAGCATTAAGTTCTAATGCTTTTTCAAACGATTTCATTTGATAGTAGGTATCCACTAATGCACCTAAATCATAGTCTTCTATAGACAATAACCTAATGTTTTTCACAGTTTTCAAACAATATGCTCTTTTACCTTTAATTAATAGTTGAGGAAGTTTGCCTGTATTACATAAGTATACTCTTTTCTTTTCTCCATTAATTACTACATCAACTGAGAACCTACTGGTTCTTTTCTCAATGAAGCACTCCACAACTTCATTAAAGCATATTAGTGTAGACATTTCTTTCATAGAAACCTCTCATTAGATACTTATATTCTT
>Ga0190313_1001968_pt1 | contig 10467 bp, 23 predicted proteins | sample 4870071011_MG_FD_169989 | JGI IMG/M metagenome (GOLD analysis project Ga0190313, IMG submission 169989) | Hydrothermal vent sediment bacterial communities from Southern Trench, Guaymas Basin, Mexico - 4870-07-10-11_MG | ecosystem: Environmental > Aquatic > Marine > Hydrothermal vents > Sediment ...
GTAGTATTATTTGTTTATGATTTATAAGGATGTTGGTGGAAGTCGTCAGGGACATAAATACATAAAAACATATATTGGTAGAATTTTTTATTTATTAAATAAATAATTCCTTTCATACTTCTATCCTCTATTTTCTTCACTTTTTTCTGGTAGGGTGTTTTTTAGTAGGAAGCATGCTCTCCCGTAATAGAAAATGCCAGACAGGCACATATACTCTACAAAATATATTCTACACAACAGTATTTTTTTATACAACCACAGCTTTGTATTCTACATAAAAAATCACAATCGGAGGTGAGGGAGAGGTGGTTGAGGTTGGAAGACCGAGAAAGTACGTCAAGGCAAAACTGACTTCTGTGTATTTTCCCGAAGACCTGCACAAAAAGATAGAGGAATACGCAAAGAAAAAGGGTCTCAGCAAGAACGAGACAATAATCATTCTGCTTTCTTCGGCAGACAGGTCGCTTTCAGAGTTTATGATACACAAGTGGAAGATGGTTGAGGATATGATTTCAAAGCACAGGGAGGAACTGAGACAGCTCAAGGCGTTGTTAGCTCCGAGCGAGATTCTGAAACACGTTTCAGTTGACGAGAGAATTGAGGAGTATTTCAAAGAGTTCTGCGAGAAGAAGAGGATAAAGGTTGAGAAGGTCAGAGACGTATACAGATATGTTCAGAAGTTCCTGTTGAATAGCTTCTGCTTGTTCCTTGAGAGCAAGGGCTATGTGGTCAAGAACAGGGAGATGCTCAGGGCGTATCTCACATACAGGTTGAGCCAGATGAAGGAGGAGATTGAGGAAGGTGAAAAAGAATGAAAGAAGAAAGGATAAGGGAAATGGTCAGGCGGGAAGTCAAGGACATGGTTGTAGAGTTCTTGGAGGAATTGTTTGCTCTGGTGGTCTTTTTTGTAATCTTTGTATGCTTGGGCTCAGTAGCTGGAATATTTGTTTCTCAGGTTTTTCTTGAGGTCTTGAAACTCTGTCCAGAGCTTGCAGTAACTCTTGGGTTTGGTCTCGGAAGTGCTATCGGCTTCTTTCTCTGTCTCTGGGCTGTGTGGGATAGGATTTTAAAGAGGGAGGGAATATGATGAAGGTCTGGGAAACTCTGCTGGGGATTTTGGTAGCGACAATAATTCTGGCTCTCTTTCCGCATTTTCATTACCACGACTGCTACGACTGGCACGTTTATGAGTGCGAGCAATGTCACAGAGAAGGGCTCGGCTTTCTCTACTGCTCGGGGTTTTGCGTGAATGAGAGCGAAACGCCAATGCCTGCAAAGCCTTATGATTTCTATGTGGCTCTAAACGAGAGTTGCGAGGAGGAAGTTCCGCATGGTTGCGTGCTTCCCGAGAACGAGCATATTGACGGGATTTGCTTGGGCATAACGGGTATTTGCTGGGTATGGGGGTGAGAAAAGGTGGACGAAAAGATGAAAAGTTTGTTCGGAATTTGTTTAGTGGCTCTGATGTCTTTTCTGGTGCTAGTTACAGGAGCAATTGTTCTGGGGAAGCAGTATGAGCAGATATGCGAATACTGTGCTGCATGCAACTTTACATGCAACATCACGGGGGGAGATATTAAGGGATGCTGTGCAGATTTGAAGGAGTTCTGCAGTAATTTCACGAGCAGCGAGGTTCACTCTGTTTATACTTTGTTTGATAACCCGAAATGGGGGAGTCAGATACTGTTCGTTCTTACGGTGTTTGCTTTTGTAACGCTCTTGGTATCTCTTATCGGAAGCAAGAGAGGAGGTGATGAGAAATGTTAGAGCTCTCGGACTATGTGATGTTGCACTATGCGATGTCACTCTTGATAGGTGTGCTTATGGGTATGCTTTTGGTAGGTGCTCTCGAAGGAGGTTCAGGGAGTTCAGTATCTCCGCATGCAAATGTTACAATGTGCTTCACGAGTATCATGGATGCAAACTTGCGTGCTTTCTGCGAGGCGAAAGGGTTTGATGTCTTTGATGTTGAGTACAGGACAGATAGTTACTATGATATAACCTGCCACGAGGAGAAGGATGGCTGGATAAGACTGGGGCATTTCAGCAAGGAAGAGTTCGATGCTTGGTTGACGGAGGCGAGCAAAAAGGAGGTGAGGAAATGAAGAAAAAAAGTTTGGAGGATGAGAAGGTGAAGAAAGATATAAAGGAAATTGAAGAAAAGTTGATAGATATCGGAAGGAAACTCCCTGTAGCAATGCATGGGGTTCTCGTGGGAAGACAGATGGAAGCGGAAAGTGTGATAAGGATAGTAGTTGATAGATTGATTGAGAAAATAGTTGAACTTGCAAGGGAAAAAGACAGTTGGTGATGTGGATGATAAGGATAACAGTGTGGGCTTCCGAGAACAGTTCGGATTTCAGGGTGGAGACGGATGAGGAAATAAAGCACGGAGAGATTGCATGGGCTATAGCACATCTCGAACTTGTAAAAAGAGAACTTCTGGAGATTTTGAGAGAGACAAGCAATGTAGAAATTGGTGCAGAGGAGGTGAGTGGAAATGGGAAGATGGGATAAACGAGGAGGAGGAACACACAAACCGATGCCGAGACCGTATAGATGTCCGCATTGCGGGAAAACATACGCAGTTGAATGGGCTCTGGAAAACCACGTAAGGTTGTGTAAGGATAGAAAAAGGGTGAGGTAAGATGAAGATAGAAACTGAAGATGTTGAAGAGGTATGCTGGGGAAAAAGGATTTGGGTAGTGGACGGCAGTATTCTAGTGCTCATGGGACGGGACGAGGGAGAAGTGCCACATGTTAATCTGCAGATGGAGTCTGAGGGGAAGGTGTCAGAAGTTACCTTGCATGGAGTTCATGTAAGAAAATTGATTAGAATCTTGAAGGAAGCTCTGAAGAAAATTAAGGAAAGGAGGCTTGATGAAAAAATTAAGAAATTGAAACAGGTGAGGAAGAATGAACGATGAAGAAATAATGAAAACAGCATATGGAAATCTCAAAAGTGAATATGACATAAAAAATCTCTTATGGGATAAAGAGCTTCGGAGAGACATCAAGAACGCAATATATAAGGCAATTGAGATTACAAGGCAAGACGAACGGAAAAAGATTCTTGATTGGATATACGATAGAGAAGACGAGCTCGACAAGGATTTCGCAAGAGAAGATGTTGCGATAATCATAGTGGAGGAACTAAAAAATATTTTGAAGCGTGGCGAAAGGGGAGGTGAGATGAGATGAACGACATAGAAAAAGCAATTCAGGAATGGATTGAGAGCTACGAGGGAGATAATTTGAAGAAAAGAGTGCTTATAACGGCATACCCTAAAATCGTGGAGTTTGTTGAAAGAGCAAGACAGGACGAACGAAAAATAATTTTTCTGGAAATCAGCAAGAAGTGGACTGCACTTGTAAAAAAGAGTATCAACGTAGGAAAGATGCTGAAAGCATTGCGAGAGCAGGATAAAGATTCCCTACTGAATGAAATATGGCTCTTCACGGAACGTTTGTGGCTGGAGCTGTTTGAATTAATAATGATGAAAAAAGAAAAAAGAGGGGAGTGAGCAAGAATGAGAGAGAAAATCCTGCAAGAGATAAAAGATGCCTTTGAGAACGGGCAGAGGTCACCGTTTTACGCAGAGTTTTACTACTCACTCATAAAGCTTCCCAGCGGGAGGCACATTCCCTTGCCGCTTGCTCTGAGAAAAGAAATAGTCACTTTCAAAGACCTGAAGAAGATACCCCTTTCAAGGAGAAAGAGGGACGCTTTCTACTTCACTTGTCTCTGTGGTGCTAAGAGTTTCTGGCACTGCAAGGGATGGTTCTACACGAGAGAACAGCAGAGAGGAGAAACGATGATAAAAGAGATAGCATTAAGGAGGTTGATAGCAGAAGGGAAGCATAGGAAGTTGAAGGTTGTTCTGCCCGACCTGTGGAAGAAATATAACGATGAAGATACAAGATGCTCGAATTGTCCGTACTGGAACTGGGATGGATGGGAAGAGTGGGATAAGAGCTGGTGTGATAACTGCTCTCTGAGAAAGGCGGTGATGAAAGATGAATATGTGGGAAAAGTTAAAGCAGGAGCTGAAGGAAGAAATCAAAAAGGACAGGGAAATGGCAGAGAGAATCAGGGATGAAAGAGTGAAATTTGACCTCACGAACGAAGCTGTGATTCTTTCTCAGGTTCTTTTCAGAATGGAAGAACTGGAAGAAGAGGAAGCAGACAAAGAAGGATGCTGAGTTTCATTTTTGGATGGCGTCACAGGGGTTTGTGCATCCAAAAATCAAGGCGTAATTCTTTCATTCTTTGAACTTTCAGGCATCTAAAAAAAGGCATTCTCAAAAGTATCAAAAACTTTTTCATAACAACAAAAACTTTTTGGCGTTTCACTCTCCAAAAAGCTGGTCTTCACGCTCATCAATCATCATTAACCATTAAGTTTTTAGTCAATAATATATATTCTACACTATACAAAAATATATATACCCTCACGGGTATCGGAATAATATTTCCTTTCCCACCAATAAGGGAAAGGGAGAAGGGAGGTGAGAAAATGGCAATTAGAACGGCAATGAAATTGGAGGACGGGAAAGTAATAGCGGAAACGACATCTGGGGTTTTTGTTCTTTTGCCCCCTGCGACAGACAGGTGTAAGTTCTCAGAAACTGGGATTGAAGAGCTTGCACAACTTGCCGAGAGGGCTCTGGACAGGCTCGGAGGTGGGACGATTGTCCTTGAGTGGAAGCCTTAGGAGGTGATAGAAAATGAAGGTAATCAAAATCTGGAACGCAGGAGAAGACAGCAAAAAAGTTGAGGTAGAAGTCACGCACAAGATGGTGTTTCAGGTGTATTATGGAGAGAGCGGGAACCCTCTGTACATAAAAGTAATAGAAGACGAAGTTGAAAAAGGGGCATTGTTTTTCCTCAGCGAGCTTAGAAAGATTATCAGAGAAGAGCTGAAGAAAGAGAAGAGAAATATCTCAACAGGTTTGGGAGGTTGTTTGGGGGGGTGAGGGCATGAGAACTTTGATAATAAGCCGCCACCCGGCGGCTGTAAATTTTGCCCGCTCCGAGCTGGAGCGGGCTGGATTTGGGACGGACTTCATAGTCCTGTCCCACTTGGATGAGCAGACCCTCTCCCAGCTGGGAGAAGGTGATATTGTGGCGGGGGTTCTGCCCCTGCCGATAGTTGCCCGCCTCCTCGGGGCGGGAGTTCGTGTTTTCTTGATTCAGATGAGCCTCCCGCCTGAGGCAAGGGGACGGGAGCTAAGTGTTGAGGAGATGCGCTCCTACGGGGCGTGTCTCCTCGAGGTGAGGGGGACGATTGAACTTGTCCCCTTCAATGAAGAGGAAAGGAGGTGAAAGAAAATGAAGGTGTTGAGTAGCAAAAAAGATGCCGAGACACTGGTCAAGGCATTGAAAAAAGCAAAAGAACTTCTAGAGCCAGACGAATATGACTGGCTCTGGGAGAGCGTGAAGGAAAAGGTGTTGCGTGGTTACCCCGATGCGAAGATACATTTCTTCGCAGTAGCAGAGGAGGAGGGACTGTGAATGAATATTGAAATGGACGAAAAAGAGCTAAGACAATGTCTATCTCAGCTTAAGAAGGTGAAAAAGCATTTCGAGGGACTTGCCGAATTGGCAGATTACGTGACGGTTGCTTTCGGAGAGCCAAAAAAGTTTCTAATAACACTTGAATACGTGAGGACAGCAGAAACTGACGAAGATATGTGGTCTTGTATAGAAAGTATGGTGCGAGGTGCTATAGTGGATGTTCAGACCCTGACAAGGAAGCATAGATACATAACAGTGGACTCGGTAATGCTTCAGCAGACAAAGTTAAAGGGTTTAGTCTTGGATGTGAATCTGTGGTGGGATTGATGCTCTTTCCCCGAATTTGGGGTTTGAAGAAAGTGAGAAAGGAGGTGAAAAGAAATGACTTGGGAAGTAAATGGAGGGAAGAAGGTAAAAATTGAAGGACGTGAATACGAGGTCAGCAACGCAGATGACCTCGTAGAGAAGATAAAGCTCCGAGCTCGTGAGCTTGGCTTCCGAACCTTTGTGGTTCAGGATGCCGACGGCAACGAGCTGGAGCCAGAAGACATCAGAGAGCAGTTCGACGAGATATCTGAGGTCAGGCTGGGGAAGTATGACACCCCGGCCGCCTCTTCTTCTTTGTTTTTCGGGGAACCTGATGAAATAGAAGCTTTTCAGCAGGTGTATCCAGAGACAAAGGAGATGGATGCAGTTTTCCTCGTGCACAAGCACTTCACTACTTTACCGTCTCTTCCAGAGGAGGCAAAGAACAAAAAAATGATTTTCGTTTTTGCGAGTGCTGACGGTTTCAGAGTAAACGAAAGTGCTATCGGAGCAACGTTCAGAATTCCCCTGTCATTAGAAGACCACGAGCTGGACTTTCCGTATTCCTTCGTTCCTTTGCGAGGGAATGACGTACGTGATGCGGACGGGCACCTCGTTGCAAAATTCACCGACGACGTTCTGATTTTCAGCGACGTGTATCACTACGGGGAAAGATACAAGATTTTGCTAGAAATGATGAAAACTTTTGTAGATGGTGGACGAGAAGCCCTTGAGGAATTTTTGATTTCCAGAACAGTTGAGGCAGCACTTCTGGGGAGTTCATTGGTTTTGGATGTTCAAGTGAAGAAAATCCAGAAGCTTTCTCGCAAGCACGTGGAGAAGCTAACGAATAAAGCAGTGGAAAGAGTGAAGAGGATATACGAAGCAAGGATAGCTGCTATGTCTAAGCGTATTCTGGATTTGACAAAGAAGATAAGCATGGCGAAAAAAGATGCAGTAATGGAAGGGGTGATGAATATAATCGATATAATTGACTACGCAAAGCGAAAAGACAACTTGTGGAGTTTCAGGAGGGGGGATATCGTATACAAAGGAAAAATCAAACCGAAGGTGTTGGTATGGAAGGGTAAAGCGTATCGTCTCAGGGAGAATAACCCGTTCTTTGTTGAGGGTCTGAAAATAAAGCTGAAGCCATATCTTGATACAAATGTCTATGCAATGAAGCATGAACACCCGAACATAAAGAACATGGGGCATAATGTTGTTTGCATCGGGAGCCTACGGGGAGAGCCGCTAACGCTTGATAATCTCTTGAAACTCCCAGAACTGCTCAAGACTGTAAATATGGATAGTGCATATTGGGGAACTGGTAATGTTATGGAGTGGATAGATAGATATGCACTTTCAAATGCGAATAAAATCTGGAATGTGGGAGTGGATGAGGAAGAGTATGAGGATGAGGAAGACATATAGGAGGTGATAAAGGTGGTAGAAAGTTTAGAGGAGCTGTTTGAGAGGCAAAAGGGACTGGACTTGAAAATACCAGGAAGCGTAGCAGTATACGGAGTGGGAGGCATTGGTTCGTGGATAGCTCTTGACTTCGCTTTGGTAGGGGTCAAGAAGCTATACGTGATTGACCCAGATGTCATAGAAATGCATAACCTGAACAGGACGCCGTTCAGGGTAGAGGACATAGGAAAACCAAAGGTTCAGGCATTGATGGAGCTCGTCTTGGAGAGAAGACCAGAGACTGAGGTAATACCGCTTCGTGAAGCGGTAGAGAATCTCCCAGCGGACATAAAAGAACAGTTGAAGCTGGCGGATGTCAAAGTGGACGCAAGGGACACGACACAGAGGTTGATTGGGCTTCTTGAACCTGATGTCAAGGTTGGCTACGATGGAACAGCAGTAACTATGGACTTCAGGAAGAGAAAGAATTTCTGGGGAGAAGCTAACACATATACAGTAGTTCCGAGCTTCGTGGTAACACCGCAGTTCATAGCGTCATTGATTGTCTTTGCTTTCACCAGAAAGAGACCAGCAATGAAACTGTTTTCATTTGATTTGGATAATATCTGGGAGATGTTGGAGAAGGGAGGTGCTGAAAAATGAAAAGGATTGAAATAAGAAAGAAGGAGTTCAAGAAGAAGCTGGAGGAGCTGTTGAAAAAAGTCTTTGAGACAGCGATTGGTTCTTTGATAACTGTTGGGTACAGCTACACGGATGGCACGCTATACGTGGTGGAGGGAACAGATGTCTTTGACAATCCAGAAAACGAGTTTTCAGAGGGAGCAATGTTCTACGATGGCTCGACAATTTTCTTTGTTGGAGTCATAAAGAGCAAGAAACATGCAAAGAAACTGGCGAAAAGAGTAACGGGGGACTTCACAGGTCTGTTTGGCGAAGGGTATCTTGTGATTTCAGTAGCCCTCACCGATGCGATGGATGAGGCAGAAATTGTTGTAACAGATGAGGAAAGCAAGACGAAGAAAACGAGAAGCGGAAGTGTTTGGAACAGCGGAATAAGAGTACTGAAGTCGAACAGTTTCAGCATAGAAGTTCCAGAAAAAATATTCAAGGTATGCAGAAAACTTGCACAGGAGTTTGCGGGTGTTGAGTTCAGTATCCTGTGTAAAGCAACAAGAGAAGGAGACGTTTTCAGGATAAGTGAGGAGTTCTTCATTCCCGAGCAAGAGGTAACCAGCGGAAAAGTGGAGTTCAAGAATAAAGCAGAAATGAATGGCTGGAACTGTATAATTCACAAGCATCCGTCTGGATTGAGGAGCTTCAGCAGCACAGACGATGAGACAATAAACGGAAATAACGACGTCAGTATTCTGTTCTGTGACGGAGAATTTGTGACAGCAGTTGCTAATATCAAAATTTCAGAGCACGAAAAGATACAGATAGAAGTCCAGCAAGAGCGAATAAAAATTGTGGACGAACAGGAAATACAAGTAGAAGGGATTGAGCGGATAAAGAGGAAAAGTTATCCGCAGTATAGTGGCAAGCTTGGAAGTTATGTTGGGTATGAGTATGCTCCTGACTGGAGGGAGGTGATAAAAAATGGGAAAAGTTAGGAAGGTGAATATAGGTGGAGTGACTTGGGTTAGTTTGGCAGTTGCAGCGGACAGGGCAGGGTTTCACAGGAATTCAATATACAGAGCTATACGTAAAAGAAAGATACCGATGATAAAAGTGAATGGCAGGTATTTCATAAAGGAAGAAGATGTGAAGAAGCTGAATGAGACAAAAAGAAAGAAGAGCAACAAAAAGTATCTGTTGGTGACATACAAGATAAAGGACAAAGAACTGTGGTTCAGTATGCTTTTGGAAGAAGAAACAGAGGAAGTTTTGATAGGACTACCGTTACCGACACGGTCAGTTGGATACCTCGTGGGAGGTATAAGGAAAGGAAGGATGGTAAGTGAGGAAACTTTCCTCGAGCCAGTGCTTGAGAAATTCAGGGACAAGGCAAAATACCTGTACCAGCTCGTGGTGGATAACATCAAAGAGACTGCAATTGTTGGAGGTGATATACTATGAAGAACACGCAGATAGGGGTGTGGCTTGATGCAAACATATCAAAGGAAATAGACAAGGTCAGGGCAGAGATACTGCAGGAACTCGGCAGGAATGTCTCAAGGTCTCAGATATGTGCAAGGATAATAGAAAACTTTGTCAGAAATAACAAAGACAAACTGAAAGACTTCGTTTTCAGGGAGGTGCTGAAATGAGCAATGTGAAAGTGATTGTCAGCATTTCAAAGGCAGGGAACAATGAACCGCTCACAACGGTCAGAGTGTTCTACGGAAAAGAGCTTCTGATTGAAGAGATAGTCAAAAAAGACAGCCCGCTCTTCACGATGAGAATTGTGGATGTGGCTCTAGCGCTACTGAAAAGGAAGGAGGACTTGCTCAGTTATTTCTTTCACTTCAACAATTTTGACGAGTTGACATCGTTACCAGCCAGGAAACAAGAGATGAAAGAAGCTGGAAAAGAGCTTCTGATGGTAAGGCAGGCGATAAGGGAGCTGAAGGAAAGATACGGTGCGAGGGAGGTGGTAAAATGACGGAAAGGAAGCTTGATACGGACGCTCTACTGCTACAGGTCTTGGCAGGGATAAGAGAACTGCACGCAAGGACAGCAGAAATAGAAAAAAGGTTGGACAAGCTGGAAGCATCGTATTCTCTGGAGGTTGAGTGGCACAACAGGCTTCTCAAGGTCGCACAGTCAGAAAAAGAAATGGTGAGAAGATACTTTGCATCGATTAACGTGAAGCTGCATCACATTAGGAAGGTGAGTGAGAAATGACAGGTGAAGACTGGATGAGGCATATCATAAAGAAGAAAACAGCGAGTAAGGTGCTGGAAATAATGAAAAGTTCGCCAGGGAAAAAGTTCACGACCAGGCAGCTATACCAGATTGTTTCGGAGGACTGGGAACTGTCATACGGTTCATTCGGAAAGTTTTTGTGGTCTCTCCAGCGTGGCTTCTCACAGATAAAAACAGATATCGCAGGTACAGAAACCGCACAGTTACTTGGTTGTCGCCCGAACGCAAGGATATGGTGGTGGAAGGAGACCACGACAAAATGTGAAATCTGCAAGAAAAAAATAGATAACAGCGAAGCCTTCAGAGCGACTTTTGAGAGGGATGGCTTGAAGGTTAGAGTAGACCCC
>Ga0190313_1001969_pt1 | contig 10463 bp, 10 predicted proteins | sample 4870071011_MG_FD_169989 | JGI IMG/M metagenome (GOLD analysis project Ga0190313, IMG submission 169989) | Hydrothermal vent sediment bacterial communities from Southern Trench, Guaymas Basin, Mexico - 4870-07-10-11_MG | ecosystem: Environmental > Aquatic > Marine > Hydrothermal vents > Sediment ...
CCTTTAACACCTATCTTGAGAACGTCTTCAACATTGTTTCTATTTATTCCTCCAATCGCTACAACAGGCTTCCTTACAGCTGAAACTATACTTCTTAAGCCTTCTACTCCTATCGGCTTTTTAGCATCCTTCTTCGTTGTAGTCTTAAAAACTGGCCCAGCACTGATGTAATCAGCAAATCTTTCAGCTCTTTTAGCTTCATTAGCGCTGTGAGTAGAAATACCCACAATTCCATCAAAGATTTCCCCAACGACCTCAAATGGAAAGTCTTCTTGTCCCAAGTGAACTCCATCAGCCTCAACTGCCAAAGCCAAATCAACCCTATCGTTCACAATGAAGGTTGCAGAGTAATCCCAAGTAAGTCTTCTCAGACTTCGTGCAATTGTAAACATCTCTCTTACACTCATGTTTTTCTCCCTAAATTGAATAAACCTAACCCCAGCCCTTAGAACAGCTTCAGCCAACTCTTCATGCTTTTTACCAAACTCCGATGTTGTTATGAAGTAAAGACCAATCTTCATATCAAGGATCCCTTCACGCTTTAAATTGATTATAAATGTATTATTTATTAAATATATTTAGATTTTAAATAAAAATTTAACCCTTTGCAACACCCAAAGGTCTTAGCTTTGCAACGATCTTTGAAATTCCAGCTTTATGCACAACCTCAACTACATCATCGCTCATCTTGTAAGCCTCTGGAGCCTCTTCAGCCAGAACAGCTCCATGCGTAGCTCTGACATATATGCCCTGACTCAACAGCTTGTTCTTAACCTGATCCCCCCTAAGCCTTCTCTTCGCTGCAGCTCTGCTCATAACTCTACCACTTCCGTGGCACGTTGAGCCAAAAGTTTCCTCCATAGCCTTCTCAGTTCCAACGAGTACATAACTAGGTGTTCCCATTGAACCTGGTATGAGCACTGGCTGACCGATCTTCTGGTAATCTTTTGGTATGTCTGGATGTCCCGGGCCAAAAGCTCTTGTAGCTCCTTTCCTATGCACACAAAGCTTCATCTTCTTCCCATCAACCCTATGCGTTTCGAACTTCGCTATGTTATGCGCTACATCGTAAACTAGTTCCATTCCTAAATCATCTTCACTCATCTTGAAGACCTTCTGGAAAGTTTCTCTAACCCAGTGTGTGATTATCTGTCTGTTGCACCAAGCGTAGTTTGCGCTTGCAGCCATTCCTCCAAAGTAATCCTGCCCCTCCTTGCTCTTTATCGGAGCACAAGCAAGTTGTCTATCTGGCAGTCTTATTCCATATTTCTTCACAGCCCTATCTAAGACAACCAAGAAATCACTACAAACCTGATGTCCCAATCCCCTACTACCACAGTGAACCATCACCGTAACCATCCCTTCTTCGAGTCCCATGACTTTTGCAGCTTCTTCATCGTAAATCTTCTCAACGTACTGCACTTCTAAGAAGTGGTTTCCACTTCCCAACGTTCCAAGTTGTGGCCTACCTCTTTCTCTCGCCTTTCTACTTACAACCTCTGGCTTAGCACCATCCAAAGCTCCATTCTCCTCACAGTGCTCTAAATCTCTTTCATATCCATAGCCGTTCTCAACTGCCCACTTCGCACCAGCTACCAGGATCTCATCAAGTTCCTTATCACTTACCCTCAACCTACCCTCACTTCCAACTCCAGAAGGAACAGCAACGAACAACTCATCTATAAGCTCCTTGATCTTGGGTCTAACCTCATCAACTGTCAGATTAGATCTGATCAGTCTAACTCCACAGTTGTGAACAACCACGCCATTCGCTATGAAGTTGTGTGCTTCATGCAGTACTCCAATATCATAGAACAGATCGTATTCTGGCTTAACAATCTCAACCTTTGCAACCTTGTCATAAACAAACCCACCAGAAGCTCCGAACCTTTCGACGAATTCGTCGAATGTCGGAAAGTTTTCTGGAACTCTAACTTCCGTCACATCCCCATAAAATGCCCTTTCGATGAATCTCTTGTTCACGTATTCACAGCAGACGACACATGCACTCTTTAGGCTTCCCGTTCTTTCATGAATTTCTCTTGCTGTCTTAAGGGCTTCAGTTCTTAGCTTCTTGATGGTATTCTTCCTCTTTAGATACTCCAAAGCAAGCAGGCCTATTTCTTTCTTCCTCCTCGAATACTCGTATCCGATCTTAGCTAAGAACCTCCTTATGTTCTCCTCCCCAACAATGGCAAGTCTAAGAGTTACCCTACCCTCCAACGACTTAACTTCGTAGATCATGCTCTCTATTCCGAATTCTATAAGCAGTTCCCTAACATCCTCCATGAACTCTCTTAGATTTGATTCAAGCTTGATCGATTTCGACTGTGTGAGGTTTATCGGTAGGGGTGTGTATCCCTTGAAAGTAATCTTACTACCATCTGCACCGAACAATCCAGCCAAGAAGTTTCTCTTAACCCATAGTGGTGCCCTTTTAATCCATTCTGGAATTCTATATGCTTGCTCTGTCTTTCTACCAATTGGCAAGCCGAGTTTGTGCATCAAAATTGCGAACGATCTTGCAGTAACCTTTATCTTGTTATCTGTGCAATCGCTGACGTATTCTGGATACGGACTCCTTATATTTAGACTTCTCCTTCTCGAATAGATCCTTGAAGCTTTTACACCCAAGCTTTCGAGATCTTTAGCAATATCCTCAAGCGTTTCTACTTCTCCGTAGAACTCCAAAGTTAGCTTTTCCCCACTCTTAACTATGCATCCATCTCCAAATGCAAATCCCAACAACCTCGCTATCGTTCCAACCTTGGGATCCTCGTATCTCAGTGGGATCAATTCTCTCTCTTTAAGATACTTCACGATCTGAGCATCACAATCTTCGAAATCGGCTTCATCTAGAATCGTTCCCTCAAATCGTTCATATTCAACACCCTCAAAGGGATAAACCATAACATCGTCACCTTCTTTAATTTCTCCAAGCGGTTTGTATCCCTTTCTTGTCAAAACTGGATGATCCAAGCTTCCCTCCAAAACTCTGCCAAATTCGGTAATAATTCTTACAGCCTTTCCATCTACATTCCTAGCTGACACGAACGCTACCTCTCCAGAATCATTATGACCTTCCTCGACATCGTAAACCTTCACTCTCTCCGCATTTTTAGGTATATCCTCTATCTTTATCCAGTACCCATGCTCCGTTAGGATGCTCGAATTTGGTGATAGACAGTTTATGTCAAAGCCAACTCCACCGGGGCTAACAACACCTTCATCAGCATCAAAACCTGCAACACCTCCAATTGGAAAACCATAACCGACATGTACATCTGGCATTACCAAGCTTGCCTTCTGAATCCCTGGCATCGTCGCAACATTCGCAGCTTGCTCAACAGCATCCCTCTCAAGTATTCCCATCAGTTTCCTGTTTATGTAAAATATTGCGGACACTCTCATTCCGGGTTTGTAACCCTTTGGCAATTCCCATTTGTAATCAGTAATCTTCCTAAATAAACTTTCAAAGCCCATGCTCTAAGTATGTTCAGGATTTTTAAGGTTTTATCTTCGAGGAAAAAGCTTAAATCTAATTGCATGAGCTTTGAGGGATGGTGGCGAAGATAATAAGGTGTCCATATTGCGGTGAAGAAATTGAGCTTAAAGATCTCTATGAGGAGATGGAGGTAAAATGCAAGCTCTGTGAGACCGTTTTAATATACAGACATGGTAAATTCCTAAACTTGGATACAAACGAAGAATACAATCTTGAAGACTTGGAAGAGAAGGAAGAAGAGGAAATAGAAGAGAGTGAATTTGAGGAGTTTGAAGAGGAGGAATACTACTTTGAGAGTGACGAGTACTGAAAAATTTATCATTCTTTTGTTTTTTGTTTAACTGATGATAACGATTCCCGAAGACAAAGGTAAGGATATACATGGTCTGGAATACCTCAATAAAGCTGAATTAATTCTCTTCATGGCTGGAAATCAGTTTATGGTAATGGAAGAACTACTAAATGCCTTTAAAAAAGAGTACGGTGTGGAAAGGATCTTCTACGAAACACTGCCACCGGGATTACTTCTAAAGCAGATACTTGAGGGTGCAAGATTTAAGAACATTACACTTCCTCAAATTCCAGACGTTTACAGCTCAGTTAGTAGAGATTCCATGGAGCTTTTGAAATCAAAGGGTTTAATAAACGAATATTTTGTTTACCTCCACAATAGAATCGTTCTAATGGTTCTAAAGGGTAATCCGAAAGGTATCAGGTCAATCTTTGATCTTGCAAGGGATGATGTAATAGTTTCACATCCAAATCCTGAGAATGAAGACATAGGTAAGTACATCGTTCAGATATACCTTGAAGTGGGTGGAGAAGAGCTTATGAGAAAGATAATGGTTGAGAAGGCTAAAAAGGGTACTACTAAGTTTACGATTGTCCATCATAGAGAAACGCCTGAAAGGATTTTGAAGGGAGAGGCTGACGTCGGATTGGTCTGGGCTACTGAGGTTATTTACGCTCAAATGAAAGGTTTGCCAGTTGAGATGGTTGAAGTAGAAAAGGATATGAGAGATAGAGTGAACTACTACATTACAAAGCTAAAAGATGCGCCGAATCCAGAGAATGCTGAAGCGTTCTTAGAATTCATAAGGTCTGATGAAGCCAGGAGTATATACGAGAAGTACGGATTTGTAACTGAGAGGTGATAGTACTTGAACTATGGAAAGCTTGAGAGGATATATTTAGGTGGTGAGGCTGAAGTCAGAATTTATGAGAATGTAGTTGAGAAAATTAGGAGACCAAAACGTTACAGACATCCTAAGCTTGATGAAATACTTAGGAAAAGTAGAACTAAGACTGAAGCTAAGATAATATCGCTTGCAAGGAAACAGGGAGTTCCGACACCGATAATTCTCAATATAGAAGGAGATAAGATCGTCATGGAGAGGATAAAGGGAAAGCCCGTTAAGGAGATTATGAGTCCTGAGATAAGTAGAGAGATTGGAAGGCTTGTGGCTAAGATGCATAAGGTTGGAATAATTCATGGTGACATAACTCCCATGAACATGATTTTTAGTGATGGAAGAATTTACTTCGTCGATTTTGGCTTAGCGTTTATAGAGGATAGAGTTGAACCGAAGGGAGTGGATCTACACGTTTATTTTGAATCGCTCAAAGCGAGTTTTGATAACTGGAAGGAGCTAAAGGAGGCCTTCATCGAAGGTTACAAAGAAGAGTATGAGAAGGCTGATGAAGTTTTACAGAGAGCTGAAGAGATAGAGTTGAGAGGAAGGTACATAGAGAGAAAAATGAGCTAGTCATTCAATTACGAACTTCCACTCTCTCCTAATTTTTGGCGGCTCTCTCGCAATTGAATTTCTCTTTACAAACATTAGATCACTCAAATCGTCTAACTGCTTAACAATTTCATCTAAAACAACCTTTATGCAACCCGGAATAACAACCCTAACAAATTCACTGCAGTTGTAAACAACCTTAAGATACTCGAAGAGACTGTCCGATCTTTCGACATCAAACCCCAATACGAGCAAATCATTAAGACATTCCCTGTAAACTGAGCAGGGTTGGATGAAGTGCTCATCGACACTTATATCTCCTAAAAACTTGGCAAGTTCAACGAGCTCTTCATCGTTTATTCCAGGAAGAAATACTGATCTAACAGTTAAAATACAGTCCATATCGACAGCATTCTCGATATTTTCAAGAACTTCATGGAATTTGTTTGCTCCAGTGATCTTTGCGTACGTTTTTGGATTAGATGTATCTAAGCTGACCATCGCAATATCAATTAAACCGTTTAAATCTGTAAAGTCCATGGTTCCATTTGTCTGTAGATCTATTCTAACATCTCCAAACATCTCCCTTAACATCTCAATTATCTTAGCAACTCTATTAACCCCAGCCAAGAGAGGTTCCCCGTACTGTGAAATCGTAATTGCCTTTGGGTTTAAATCACCGTAATATCCAGGTTTTGGGGCAGTTTTGTTCATCAATGCCACTTTAGAGTAGCAGTAAATACAGTTCAGATTGCACTTGGTTGTGATCTCATAAGATGGGTGATGTTTGGGCTCTTTAATGGAAATATCTAAACCTTCACAATAGATGCAATGTTTAGGATATTTGAGCTTAAGAATAAAATCTAAAAACATGTTAAGACGCAACAGCCTCAGCAACTGGCTGTTCAACTTCTGGTTGCTTAGGCTCCGCCAACAACTCTATCTTCCTTATCTCTACCCTCCTCAAGGGATAGATCTTCTTCGCGTTCTTGTATATCTCAGATGGTATCCTTCCAAGTATGCACTCCTGCAGGAACTGGACGAAGTTCTTCTGACTTGCATTGTTTATTATAATCTCTCTCATGATCTTTCTGATCGCACTCTTCTGAGAAGTCTTGCACCTCTTTATGGTAAAGGCAACTGGCTTAACCCTTAAAACGTAGCCATCTGCAGTAGTTACATCTATTACGTCATCGATCTTGCTAGTCCTTCTTCTGATTAAGCTGTTTATGTACTCTCTCATCATCTCAAATCGATGGAATTTAGTGTAGGCGTTGTCACCAGACACCTTGTAAACTTTGAATATCAGCTTCTTGTACGGATTCTGGTTAGAATAGTCGTTTGTAAGCTCTGCCAATGTAACTTCTACAGTCCTGTTTATTACCTTGTTTGGATCGTCTGCTGGAGTCTCTCCAATTTCAGCCAAACCAAAATACTCTGGAGCAATGAGCGTGTACCATTTCTTTTGGCTCCACTTATCCCTTACTCTTGCCGGTCTCTTCCTTGCCATAAGGCTTAGCACTTGGGATCAATTAATAAATCTTTTCACCCAACGATGACTAGATGATTGAAGAGGTTGCAAGGCTCTTGGTAAATTCGAAGCATGCTGTCGTGTTTACAGGTGCTGGTATCTCAGCTGAGAGTGGTATACCGACTTTCAGAGGTGCAAACGGTTTGTGGAGTAGGTATGATCCTGAAGAAGTCGCATCAATTCAGGGATTTATGAGAAATCCAAAAGCGTTCTGGGCATTTGCAAAGGAATTAATTGTTAAGACGAAAGCAAAGCCCAACGCTGGGCATTACGCAATTGCGGAACTTGAAAAGATGGGAATAGTCAAGGCTGTTATAGAAAAGTTGCTTGCAGAACCTCGCTTTTCACAGTAGTTCCGAAAGTAGTTAGTTTTGGCAATTAGAGTTTATCATATAAACTAATAATATGTTAATATGATAAAATTATGTATTAACGATTTGCTTTAATACACAGATGTAATATTTTATCTATCTCATTCTCATTCATTAAATAGTTTAAATAATAAATCTGATTGCCAAAAATACCCTACTTTCGGAACTACTGTTCAAAGCGGGGATACGCAAGAGTGTAAAAGCGTTGGTGGCAGTTTTAAAATATCTAAAGCACGATTAAATTTTTGTGGGGATGTTCCCCATGAAAAAAGAAGTTCAGATTACAGTAGTTGGGAAAGTTTGGAATGCAAACAAGGGAAAGATTTTAGCCCTGAACAAGTGTTTAAACAAATATTTCAAAGCAGTTAAGTTTTTCTTAAGCTTTAACTCAACGTCAAAGACTTACTTGCACAAAAACGGCTACGAAAAAGCTAAGCAAATGTTTAGTCTAAACACAGCTTTAATCCAAACAGCGAGAGACAAAGCAGTAGAAATTCTAAAGAGTTTCAACGAAAGGAAGAAGAAGGGTAAAGTTAGAACTGAAAGACCTAAATTAAAGAGGATTTCGATTAGATTCGATAAGAGGTGCTACTTCTTCGCTAAAACGACCAATGTTCTAACACCGTATTGGCTAACTCTTAGTCTAAACAGAAAAACAAGAGTTTCTCTACCAATTAGGTTTGGAATAAGGCAAGAGGAGTTAATCGAAGAAGCTTTGCAAGGAAAATGGAAGTTCTGCACGGTAGAATTAGTTAAGAAGAACGGAGAATGGTACGCTCATTTCGTCCTTAAGAAAGAGGTAGAATTAATCAACGAACCAGAAACATTCGTCAGTGTAGATTTAGGCGAATGGAATGTAGCGGTTGTGGTAGCCATATCAAGGCACAATCCGTCAAAGCCGATGAAAGGTCAGTTCTGGAGTTGTGCAAAGATAAGATACATTAGAGGAAAGTACGCTCACATTCGAAGGAATTTGCAGAGGAAGAAAAGAATAGACTTGGTTAAAAGAATTGGAAGTAAAGAAGGTAGAATTGTTAATCAAATACTCCACACAATAGCCAAAGAAGTAGTCGAATACGCCAAACAATTCCCCAAACCGATAATTGTCATGGAACGACTAAAGAACATTAGAGAAAACATGAATGGATCTGTTAAGCTTAATAGAAGACTCCATGCATGGGGTTTTGGAAAATTTCAAACATATATTGAATATAAAGCTAACTTAGAGGGTATCCTTGTCGTGTACATTAATCCTAAGAACTCGTCTAAGCGTTGCCACAGGTGTGGGCACATTGCCCGAAAAGTTGAAGGCAGAGAATTTAGATGTCCTAAGTGTGGTTTGATCTACAATCGAGATTTAAACTCTGCAATTAATTTAGCCCGCTCCTTAACGAGAGGAGCGGGATGGGGCTGTCGTGAGCCAGCCCTTAACTCCCACATGAAGCCTTGCCGAAAAGGCGGGTGGAACGGGAGAAGCTCCGCTTCATGCGGAGTGGCTCACAACTCAAAACATAGACATGCTTCATCAAAAAGCTGGGAGTAAAAGAGTTTTGGAGCTACACGGCTCTCTAAAATACGTTAACTGTCTTAAATGTGGAAAAACTTACGAATGGGAGGATATAGTCGACAAGATCGACGACATCAAATGCGAAAACTGCGGTAGCGTATATCTAAAGCCGAGAATAGTGTTTTTCGGTGAACAACTGCCAAGAGATGTGCTAAACGAAGCAATCAGAGAAGCTGAAAATTCGGATGTATTTATTGTTGTAGGTTCATCCCTTCAGGTTTACCCTGCAGCGAGTTTACCTTTTATAGCTAGGAAGAGTTGTGCTAAACTGATACTGATAAACAAAGACCCTACGGATAAGGATTGGATGTTTGATATAATTGTTTACGGAAGGGCTGGCGAAATTCTGACAAAAATTGTCGAAAAAGTCAAAGAGATGATTTAGCCTCAGAAATCGGCAAATTCATCACTTTTCAGCACTGTTTTTTCTTCATCGGCTGTAGTTGGTTACATCCATGTTAAAATTAACTTTGCGGTATTTTTACCAAATTTTAGTTTAAACTTTTCATAATCACAAGTTTCAATAATTGTATCAATGTAATTCAATTGTGACCAAAAAATATTTTAATGGATTGAATTTAAACAAACCTGATGTCTACAAAGCTATATACAAATCTTACAGAGATTGATCCAAAAATTATTCCTAAAGAGTTGGAGGTTTATACGATCATTGGACTTGACGAAATGGAGTCGATAGATAGCTTTGCAAGAAAATACGTTGGTGTTGTGATAGATCGTAAGATAAACAAGATTGCTACCGTTAGGGAAATCGAAGGTAAAGAACCCGAGAATAATATTAGGTTCGATAATCTACCAGTTCGGAGTCAAACAACTCTTGTAAAGAGAATTCTTGAAGTTGAGTACAACCTTAGCACCTATGACCTTTCAAAAAAGCTGAGAAAGATCAGAAAACCAAAAGTTTTGAACGATGTTTTCACAATTTTCCCCGAAACGGATACACGAGTACTAAAAGATAATGACAGATTTTACTTATCCATACACATCTGTCATGAAGTAATATCTCGGAAAACTATTTGGGAAATTGTGGGAAAAGACACAAACAAGTTGAAGGAGTTTCTAAAGTCTTGTCCTGACATTTTACTTAAGGATTTGGCTTCAAAATACAGGGAGGCGTATGCACCGTTAGAGGTTAGGAAAGTTGGCAAAAATGCTATTGACGATCTTTATAAATATCATGAAAAATATTTTTCAATTGAGGAATTGAAGCAAAGATTTGGTGAACCCGATTACAATCAACCAATAATTATCGCAAAGTCTGTAGGTCGAAAGAAAAACAAGAATCCTATCAATTTATTACCTCAATTCTCAGCTATTGTGTACAATGCGCAGTATTTAGAAGAGCATGAGGCTAAGAAGTTCTTAGATTTCGTTAGATTGTATCCTAACGAAAGACTTGAACTTCTACAAAACTTGCTAAGTTCGATTGAAACCGATGTCATAACTAAAGAGCCAGTAACCGTTGATGTAGAAACTCTCAATGAAGCTACAATTGTTGTTAGAGATGGCAAGAAGCAATTGAAGCCTTTAACGGCTTACGAAATTGACAGGAGGACACAATCGAAGAAATCGATATTCAGATGGATTTATAGCATTTTTAAAAAGACAACACGTCCCAAAGGAAAACATCTTGTTACCTTTTGAAGTTCCAGAACTAATTCAGCACTTGAAAACAATTCCGATGATAATAGTGGTCGATAAGAACGCTAAAGTTGATCGAAAAAGT
>Ga0190313_1001970_pt1 | contig 10459 bp, 2 predicted proteins | sample 4870071011_MG_FD_169989 | JGI IMG/M metagenome (GOLD analysis project Ga0190313, IMG submission 169989) | Hydrothermal vent sediment bacterial communities from Southern Trench, Guaymas Basin, Mexico - 4870-07-10-11_MG | ecosystem: Environmental > Aquatic > Marine > Hydrothermal vents > Sediment ...
CCATGGTTGCCTCCTCTTCCATGGACGGAACGGTTAAGATATGGAATCCCAGCACAGGAATATGCTCTCTGGTATTCGACAAGCACACGAGCACTCCCTTCTCCCTCGTATGGAGCCCGAACGGAACGATGATTACCAGCGTAGATGGCACTGACATCATCATGTGGAACCCCCTGACGGGTGAGCTTTATCGGGATATTCCTTATCGTACCGGCCCGGCATCCGATTACGACTTTCACACGAATGCGATAAGTTCATTTATTTCCATAAGTCCGAACGGTACATGGCTTGCAGTGGGGACTGTTGCAAATACTGCCAGTGTTTACAGGATTTTCATATACAATCTCACCACGGGCCAGGAATTCGGACACCTCTGGATTACTGGCGGAGCGGCATATACAGTTTCCTTTGATGACACTGGTAGCAATTTGGCAGTCGGCTGCGACGACAACAACATATATGTCGTTGAGCTCAACGCTACCAATATTATAATAGGGGACTACCAAAACGACAACACCAGTGACAGGGCCACCATCAAGTACACTCTGACTGGACACACCGCACCAGTTCTCTCCCTCGACTGGAGTCCTGACAACACCAGAATCGCCTCCACCGGCAGAGACGGTCATGTTATAATCTGGAACAATCTGAGCAATAGCAGCGAGAGGACGAGCATATATCCGGATACAACGGTGACAAATGCGTTCTGCGTCAAGTGGCTGGATAATACTGAGGTGCTTTTCTCCACCTCCACATCAAACCAGCCGTATCAGTATTTCTATGCCTATGCTGCGGACGGTAGCGGTGCCCTGTTTAGGGCAAATCAGAGCTATCCGGTCTACGCTTTCGACACGTACGGCTCTCAAATCATTACTGCTGGCGGAGACACCAATGTAAATATCTGGAGCACAGGCGGGAATTATGTCAGAACTATGCTGGCTCACAAGGCCAACTATGCGATTTTTGTCGATTACTGGGTCAAGTGGAACGACAGGGAGGCGAAGTTCGTCAAGAGCAGCGGCGATGCGAGAATATATGTTTGGAACACGGTTACCTCATCGTGGGACCTGAAAGAGCTGGATGAGATGGGTGCGAAGTTCGCTTCCGCCGAGCTGGGAGAGCAGCTGATCAACGAGATAAGCATCCCCAGAAGCAGGCTCAACACGGAGGAGTTCGACATGGAGCTCTTCACGGCCGGGCAGAATGTTTCTCATGCTCAGGATTCGGTTCCCGACGATTTCCATATCCTCGATATGAACCACAATTATGTTAAGGCAGTGGACGACTACAACGAGCCGGATTTGGAGTGGTCCGACGCAGTAACATCCCTCAGCAACTTCGCCCGGCTGAAGATTACCTACTATACGGTTTCCGGGATTCCCAGTGCATCGGGAACATATCACTTCGGCTACCATCCGTCTCCCGTGATCGCCAAGAGGATGAGCGGTCTCGGGCTGCTCGTTACGGACAGCACCACTCCCGGGGTCTATGATAAGGTATATCTGGACTTCAATGGAGACCATGTGTTCGACGAGAGCGATGTGAATGTTACCAAGAACAATCCGATAGCCGTCTATGATAAGAACGGCGACGGATTCCCGGATTTCTCCGCAGGAATGATCTACTTCATCAGTTCTTCCAAGGAGGTCTCCAACGAACTTATAACAGTGGGTGATGGCGGGAGCAACACGACCTTCAGTCTGGATCACGACAACCTCGTGGCCTTCCCGGAGCCCTCGGTAAAGCTGAACGGGAATAAGTGGCTCAACCAGAAGCTTTCGGAGACTGTAACCGCCGATCCGGGGGCGTCAAGCATCAAACTCTCGAGGAAGTTCGTAATCGACAGCACTCTGGAGGCGGATGTGGTCAATATGGCCGTGGTGAACGAGAGTTCCTTCAAGACGAAGGACGGGAAGGTATGGTACGAGCTCAAGCGCACGGACTCGCTGGGCATGGATTACACCTATTCGGGATACTCACTTTACGCAGAGATAGATGCATCCGCCCTCCCATCGGTACCGACCTGGCTCTCCGACACCCCTGCCAGAACATGGGTCCGCCTCAGCAGCGACAATTACACACTCTACCAGAACGGGAGCGTCAGGCTCAATAACCCCACGGTGAAGTGGCCATTCAGCTACGACCCGTTCTATGCCTATTATCCTCTACCTGCCGGTACGAAGATATATGCGTTTTACAACTTCACAGGGCCCCTGGTGGCCAACGAGGACTACACATTCGACGGTGAAACCGGCGTGATAACCCTGAAAGCTCCGCTCCAGGCATCCCTCAACGACAGTGCTCCCACGAGCGTGAATGCTGTTTATACCTATCATCCCTATGTGGTGGATAAAGAGAAGGGACTTATCGCCCTTTCCATCCCGCTGAACGCTGGAGATTCGCTGGAAATATCCTACGATTATGACGGCGAGTTCCTGCCGTACAGCTCCGTGTATGCGGAGGAGAAGGGGCTCACCAACCTTGCAGCGGGCAACGGGAACATGGTCGCTTTCGCGGGAGAGCTTATGGAAGGGAACTCCGGTTCCGTGACGGACCACGGGACAAGGGTCGCCTCCGCCATAGCGTCTCAGACGAGAAACCAGTGGAGCAACATAAGCGGCGTGGCTCCCGGAGCGAAGCTGATATGCATAATGGACGGGGCCAAGACCTCCAATGTCAAGGATGCGTGGTATTTCGCCGCGAACGGATACGACGGATATCCGAACACGGGAGACGAGGCGAATGTGGTGGTGAACGCCTTCACATATCCGACGAAGACCGAGAGCGGATACGACTACTACTCCAGGCTGGCGGATTATGTTTCGATGGAGTACACTTCCGGAAAGCTGGTGTTCGTCGGGAGTGCGGGCAGCGGCGGATACGGCTACGGAACGATACCGTCCCCGGGCGGGTCCCCCTCCATGATAACCATGGGCGGCATGCTTGACATCAGCCTTTATGTGGAGAGCCGATCGGCTCAGGAAGGACCGTACCCTGCCACAAACGAGGTGGACATGATGAGCGGGAAGGGCCCCACCCTCCTGGGTAATCCGAAGCCGGAGCTGGTGACAATAGAGATGGGCTATGTGGATGTTCCCCCGCAGTCTCTCACCACGAACGACGGAAACGAATCTTACACGAAGAAGAATCAGTTATGGATCTCTGCGGATTACTCCGCTGCCGTGGGGGCCGGTGCAGTGGCCATCCTCATGCAGGCATATCTCCAGACACACGGATCCCTCCCGGATGTGCAGAGCACCAGGGAGATACTCATGTCATCCGCGGATGACCTAGGGTTCGACAGCCTGAGCCAAGGAAGCGGCAATCTGAATCTGACGAGGGCTGTTTATGTTGCCATAGATGGGCGCAACCAGGGCAATCCTGATGTCACGGTTGATCTTCACTATGGCAAGGAGACAATTGGCTCTATGACATTAACTAACCTTACAGAGGAGAAGTTGTATCGGATCGACATACCCCTGTCCCAGACACTCACCATCCCAGAAGGCGCATCCATCGGCGTGGGTATTTCGGTGTCTGATGCTGCGGCAGGCCTATGGGGCAGAGACGGATACGCAGACATATATTGCGATTATCCATCCGATTCGAGGATAGAGATGCCTACATATACCTATGTTCATGTTGAGGCGATAAGGACATACAACTCCTCTTCTCAAACCGATGCGTTCCAAGGAGGAGATGATGTTTATATCACTGCAACGGTTTCGGATCCTTTCGGGTATGAAGACATAGCTGGAGCCAATATAACTATTATCGATCCGGACAACAATGTCCTGATCTCCGGTACAAACATGACACCGGTGAATGGAAACGGCGCTTTGGCGAATTTCTCATATACTTTCACTCTGGACAATAACAGTAGTGCTGGGAGTTATATCATCTCTGTTACAGGCATAGAGTCTAATGGCATAACACACACCGCCGAAGGTCATTTCATCATCCCCACAGATAGGGCAGTTTCCGTTTATCCAGATTATACCATCGAGGCTAGCCCTGGCGAAGTTGTCCCTCTTTCTATTTTCATTCAGAACTCGGGTAACACGACAGATGTGTATGATCTGACAGTTTCTGCATCTACACAAGGGTGGAGAACGGAACTATGGAATGGTAGCATTGAAATGGCCTATGATTCCGACGGTAATGGTGTATGGGATTGGGTGGCTTCCACTTATGATAGGAACAGCAACGGGGCCCCTGATCTTTCTCTTGCGCCTAGAAATCATACGGAGCTAGTATTAAAGAAAGTGATCCCTAACACTGCAGGAAATGTAAGTGATACAACGGAGATAACTGCTACCTCTGTCACTGTTTCAACGATCTCCAGTACTAGCGTAGCAACAATCAATTGTCCGATAACTTACCTTAACAAAACGCTCCATATCCATCAGAACTCTACCTTAACTACTTCTTCTGGAAGCGGCCCGGGAATTGTTCGCATCTCGAATGGAAAAAGCCGGGAATGGACCCAAACCCCAAGATTTGCTACAGAGTTTAAGGTGGGCCATGTGGTGTCTATTTACTTATACATTTCTCCGGCTTCTGCCACAGGAGATGGCTCTACAATCACAACAGACGAACAAACTTGGGTGCCCGGTGGATACCACGGAGAGCACTACGACGCCTTTACGAACATGATGCTGCCCGGAAGCAGTAGCTCTACTCAGATAACCCTCAGTAATCACGGACAGAGCGATCTTACGGCGACCGTGGAGTCAAGCATCTATAAGAAGGTCAATGATTTCGATTATTCGGAGGAAACGGATACATACTCCTACGAAGGACCGCTGGACGGTGTGACTCACACACTGATGATGAACAGCACTATTCTGGTGATGAACGGGACCGGCCTGTACACTCTGGATAGGAACCCGGCCGATCAGGAGCCTGATGCGACCACAGGGCTTACGGGCCTTCAGAACTATCCCATGGGGAAGCTCGTGAGCGGCCTGAACTGGACCGAATGGAATGCAAGCTGGAACCGGGCGGACATGGTGCGGGTTACGGCATATGCGGACTTCGATAAATACTCCGCCACCGGCTCGGAGGGGACGATATTCAACTACAGCTTCTCACTGAGCCTGCAGGGATGGGATATGGGACCGCAGCGGTTCCTGGATCAGTCCAAGATAGACCACAGCTCTGATTTCCTTTATCCCTTCGTGCAGTACACGAACTGTACCTTCCCCACCGAGAACGACTTCACCGCCGTCGTCCTCAATTCCTCTCTCTCATATCCCTATGTCGAGGAGACCTATCCCATTTACGATATAAACACCATTTCCGTTTCCACTGGAACCGCGAACATGCCTTCCAATGTACTCCAGGTGGAGACGAGCAACCCGAGGGAGAAGGGACACGACGGCCTGGTTCTCTTCCTTAACGGTGACGGGACCGAGGACGGCATAGTCTGGAACTACCACATAGAGTTCTTTAACAAGACGACCTGGTCCTGGGTGAGCATAAACGGCGCCTCCGATGATTCGGTCAATATCCCGGCAGGAGGTAGCACAAATGTTACACTGGCTATGAATGTCCCTCCGGACACCCACATGGGCAGTTACGAAGGGAGCATAAAGATAACCACTCCCATTCCCGGAGCGAACAGAACCGATGTTTCCACCATACCCGTGGTAGTGAATGTGGGTTCAGATAAGGGCAGGGTCTCCTTCGGAGGCGTCGTGGACGAATACCTCATGAACCCCACGAGCTTCATGGGCGGATACGGGCTCTATGAGGACGAAGCGGACAGGAGCGGGGATTGGCGCTATTTCTATGTGGACATTCCGTCTACTGGAATCTACAGCGATCCCACCGGGAAGAGCCTCGTCGTGGATCTCAAATGGGACAACATGCCGACGGATCTGGATGTCATGCTGTTCGAGCCGTCTGCCGACAGCTTCTCCGGAGGTAACGCAGACAGATACGGTCCTTCATCGGTCAAGGAGGATGTGGCCAGCGAAACACCCCTCACATACGAGTTCAACACGAGAACGGGGGATACCGAGGAGATTCTGGCAACCGATCTCACGACGGGCCTCCATATAATAGCCATAAGGCCGGTGAGAATGGCCGGAAAAACGCCCTTCGAGAACATAACATCGCTGGACCTCGGCATAATAACGCATTCCACCGACCTCACGGTCCAGACGAATAACTATTACGACACGGGAAATGTCTTCTTCAGCTCCACCGTGCCCTTCTCTGGGCTGAACGCTTCCGCAGTGGGACCCGCCAACAGTGAGACCGAGACCGACATCCCCATCCCGCAGGATTATCAGAGCTGGTGGAACTTCCCGACATGGCCCGAGTGGCTGGTTCGCGGGAGTTATACGAAGGTCGTGCATGTGGAGAACGCTCTCATATTCGACGTGCATATATGGGGACACAGCGACGCGCCCGATCTCGATCTGGGTATCTTCTACGATGCGAACGGGGACGGAATTGCACAGCCGAGCGAGTATGTGGCCACTTGCGCCGACTGGGACGCCGACGAAGAGGTGAAACTGACGAACCCCGTGGACGGCGACTACATCATAAAGGTTCTTGGTTTCGACACGGCGGATCCGGGTCACTTCGACATAACCATCAGCATCATTCTCGCCACGGGAGAGGGATACAAGATCACCGGGCTTGATCCGGCTGTTCCCTATACTGCGGGCGATGTGGTAACCTTCGGTATGGTCTGGAACTTCCCCGGCAACACGGAAGAGAACGAGTACATGGGCGCCATCAATGTGGGGCCGAAGAACGCCCCCGATCTGATACTGATCCCCGTCTCGGTGACTCTGGATGTCACACCGCCGGCCATGGAGGAAACGAAGCCCGGATACAACGAGGTGGTCAACTCCGAAAGGCCCACCGTCCTCTTCTCATTCAGCGATGCCAATACCATAGACACATCTTCGGCCAGCATGGTCATAGACGGCGTGGACTACACGAAGAACTGCAAGGTCACCGACACCTCCATCATCTACACGCCGAAAGACGACCTCGGAGAAGGGATGCACATAGTGAATGCCAGCATTTCGGACGTTGCCGGCAATGTTCTCACCTACTCATGGATGTTCACCATAGATACTTCCACGAGCCTCGGCGATCCGAACACGGTGATAGATGTTCCGGTAGCAGGGGATGACGGCTTTATCTATACCGACTCTTCGACCTACACCTTCGGTGGCGTGGTCACTGCCGGCACGCACTTTACCGTGAACGGCCAGCCCGTGGAGGTTGCAACCGACGGCAGCTTCACAATCACCCTGAACCTCACAGAGGGAACGAACATAGTGAATCTGGTGGCGAGCGATGACATGGGTAAGACCACGACGAGAGAACTATTCATAGTGTATGACACCACCGCACCCACATTCACCGTGACGCCCAGCGCCAGGCTGACCCGCGACTCCGGAATAAAGCTGACGGGAAGCATACAGCTGATCTCTGAGACAGGTCCGGTGACCCTCTCCGTTAACGGCAGGAACATTCCTGTGAACACCGACGGCACTTTCGAGTACGAGGTTCTGCTGGAAGAAGGGCAGAATGTCATTGATGTAACCGCGACGGATGCGGCGGGGAACAGCGCTACCACCGAGCTCACCGTTACGAGAGACACTGCCGCGCCCCCTCTGAATATGGATTCCGTGCCGGAAATCACATCCACGAAACAGCTTACAGTTAGTGGAACCGCGGAATCGGGAGCTAAGGTCTACATAAACGGGAAGCAGGTCATAACCACTGCTGGCTCGTTCAGTTCGCAGGTCGCTCTGTCGGTCGGCACGAACCTTATCACGGTGTCGGCGGTCGATGCCGCAGGCAACGCTGCGGAGTATTCGTTCACAGTGGTATATCAGCCTGACACCGAGATCTCGGCGCTGACCACTTCGACCGCAGCGCAGACTGCTCCTGCCCTTACGAGTACGGCGGCCATGCTCATCGCTCTGGCTGCGATAATCTTCCTCATAATCGGCTTCATCGCCAGCAGATTCATCGGAGGAAAGAAGGGCGGAGAGGACGGAGGGGCCGCTGCGGTGGAACCGATTGCGGAGGTCCCGGTTGAGGAAGAGGTGCCTGAGGAAGAGTACGAGGAGTACGAGGAGGCCGAAACCGAGCCGGAGGAGGTTGCCGCACCCGAAGAAGCGGAGGAGCCGGCAGAGGCGGAGGACATCTCCGACGAGATTCTGGAGGAAGCGATAGTCGAAGAGGAGCCCGAACCGGAGGTAACCGAACCGGTGGAAGAGGGGCCATTCGACCTCGGGACCGCGGTGGAAAAGGGAAAGGAGCTCCTGGCCGCAGGGGATACCGTGGCTGCCATGGAGGTCTTCGACAGCGTGGTTGAGAACTCTCCCGACGAGGTGGACGGATACCTCGGCAAGGCCCGGGTATTCGATGCCACTGGAAAGTGGGGAAAGGCGCTCCAGATGGTGAATAAGGCGCTGGAGGTTGATCCTCAGTCCACCGAGGCCATGGCGCTCAAGGGAGATATCTTCGCCGGTCAGGGGAAGAACGAGATGGCCAGAAGCGCATACGAGCAGGCACTGGAGATAGAGCCCGGCAACACGGATATTCGGAACAAGCTCTCGAAACTGGACTGAAACCCCTTACCCATTACCTTTTTATTCTCTTTTTCTGCACAAACTTCATTTATGAAAAGGTCCATGCCCCTCTGTGAAAATCCTTAAGAAGGACCGGAAGACCGGAACGATCCGCCTGAGAGTGGAGACGGATGACGACCTGTGGCACCTCTACAACATAGTTCAGCCGGGGGATGTGGTGCACGCCCTCACCGAAAGGAGGGAGGAGACGGCAGCCGACAAGATACGGAGTGAAAGGGGAGAGAAGAAGAAGATGGTGCTGGGCATAGAGGTGGAGAAGGTGGAGTTTCACGAGTTTTCGGACAGGCTGAGGATTCTCGGAGTGATCGTTGACGGTCCGCAGGACCTCGGCTCTCACCACACCCTCAACATCGAGAAGGGGGACGAGCTGAGCATAACGAAGGTGTGGAAGAGGCACGAGCTGGAGAGGCTGAGGGAGGCCGAGAACTCCGGAAAGCGCCCCTCGGTGATATTTGTGTCCCTGGAGGACGACGAGGCGGTTGTCGCTCTTCTGTATCAGTACGGAATAAAGGAACTCGCAAGGATCAGAACCTCGGGGGGAAAGATGTACGCGTCCGGCAGCAGGGACGACTACTATCGGGAGATCGCCGAAACGGTCAGACGCCTCCCGTCGGAGAGCCCCATAGTCCTTTGCGGCCCCGGCTTCGCGCGAGAGAGGCTTTACTCCCTGTTCAAGGAGAAATATCCCGACATGGCGAAAAGAGCGCGCAGCGCCGCCACAGGGCAGGCGGGAATGGCCGGCATCCGGGAGATCATGAAAGGCGGGCTGCTTCAGGACCTTCTGGAGGAGAATCAGATGAACCGGGACATGAGGCTCGTGGAGGAGCTGATGAAGAGGATCGGTATGAACGGCCCGGCGGCCTACGGCACGAACGAGGTCAGGAAGGCCATAGAAGCGGGGGCCGTGGAGACTCTGCTCGTCCTCGACAGCATGGTCCGGGACACCGCAACGGAGGAGTTGATGAGACAGGCGGAGGAAGTGGGAGGAAAGGTGGCCATAGTGTCCAGCACCCACGACGGCGGAAAGATGCTGGAATCCCTGGGAGGCATAGCGGCTCTGCTGAGGTACAGGATATAGGATAGTGGCCCATGCACTACTATTCAAGGCTCTGTTCTTACCTCATTTTCATCTAAGAAGTTTCTCTCCCTCCTCCTTTAATTTGCGCCCTTTCTCGGATTCCTCCCATGTACCTATACCATACCATGCAAAAGACTTGGGGACTTTTATTCCCAGTCTCTTTACGTTTTCTTCTCCCTTCTTTCTGAACCATTCATATAGTTTATCAAACTCCTTTGTATCCTCTGGTTCGACTATCCAGCCAGATAGAAAAGCGCCGTAAACCTTCTCGCCGTCTGTGAATCCGAAATCCGACTGGATGTTCCACCTGCCGGTCTTCTCGTGGTACTTCTTTTTGTAAGACCCAACCCCTACAATCAGGTCGGGAGGAATGAATATATCGTGCCACACCACTCCAGAACCTCTGTACTTGAGTTGATACCTCAACCAGTCATTTTCATATATCTCAAGTATGTAATCGGGCCATTTCTGTTTCTTATCGCCATATAGACCAAACCACATAAGAAACAAAAAGAATCCAATGGACAGAATCGTTATTATCCATGTATTTTTGTCGTATCTGTAAATATCCCCGTTGAGAATGTCTGGAAGCAGTATAATGATAAAGCTCGCGATTAAGCCCGTCACAGCTATTCCAACAATGGCCTTTCCTGCCGTAACCCTATCTTTAGAGTGGACAACATATCTCCGTTTCACTTCCATTTTATCACCGTTTCTGCGTTTGGGCAGCGCTTGCGGAGCTCCTCGAATT
>Ga0190313_1001971_pt1 | contig 10456 bp, 9 predicted proteins | sample 4870071011_MG_FD_169989 | JGI IMG/M metagenome (GOLD analysis project Ga0190313, IMG submission 169989) | Hydrothermal vent sediment bacterial communities from Southern Trench, Guaymas Basin, Mexico - 4870-07-10-11_MG | ecosystem: Environmental > Aquatic > Marine > Hydrothermal vents > Sediment ...
AGTCGTAGCATACAGATTAGAGGCTGATTATGCGATTGCTCTTGAAAGCACAGCTGCTGCAGACACTCCTGGAACTCCAGAACATGAAGTATCAACGAAACTTGGCTCTGGGCCAGCAATAACGATAGCTGACAGAGCAACAATTTCGAGCCCTTCCCTTGTGAGGATGCTTGTTGATATTGCTAAAACGAATAAGATTCCATATCAATTCAAGGGTAGGATGGTTGGAGGTACGGATGCGGCTGCATATAGATACTCCGCATGGGGAATACCGAGCACTACGATAAGCATACCAGCACGCTATATTCACTCGTGTTTAGCTGTAGCAGATATTGCTGATATTGAGAATACGAAGCGTTTAGTGCTAGGCTTCATGGAGACTATATCTAGGTCCTAGCATATGGGTGCATGGATAATTACGATAGGAGACGAATTACTCTCCGGAAAAGTAATAAACTGGAACGCCTATTGGTTTGCTAAGCGGCTATCAAGCATAGGTCTTCAAGTGAAGAGAATAATTTGTGTTTCAGATGAAGTAGAAGTTATTTCCAAAGCGATAATGGATGCTATCAATGATGGTGCTGAATTCATATTCACAACAGGAGGTTTAGGCCCAACACCGGGAGATGTTACCGTGGAAGCTATATGCAAAGCTACTGGCAGGAGAATAGTTTTAGATCCAAAAGCATTAGAGTTTGTTAGGAGGAGATATGAGGAGCTTTACAATCTGGGTCTAGTAGAATCCCCTGAGCTGAATGATGCTAGAAAGAAGATGGCAATGATACCTGAAGGTGCAGATGTCGTCTATAATGATGTTGGTGTTGCTCCAGCGATAATACTAAGCTTAGAATCAACGACAATCATAGCCTTGCCAGGAGTCCCCTCGGAAGCGATGTATCTGTTTGAGAAAATTGTTCCTAGGATAAGGACTAAAGGTGAATTAGCAGTAATAGAAACATATATAGATATAGCTGATGAGAGTTCCATTGCTAAGCATCTGTCTGAAATAAGAGAAAAATATCCTGGTGTCAATATAAAGACATATCCTATAGGCTATGGGCAGAAAACTATGAGAGTTGTAGTTATAGCTAAAAACAGGAAGCATGCAGAAGAAGCCCTCAACATATTTCTGAAAAAGATTAGAAGTTAGGGGAGTTCTTCTGCGATCGTTTTGGCAAGAGCGGAATCGATGCTTCGAATAGTCCTGAAGAATTTGTTTGATAAATCTTTTTTACTTATTCTCCTCTCATCAAGCAGAACATTCATTGTATCAACGAGTAATCTCTTGGCGACCGCTCTGTCTCTTATTCTTTCTAGGATACTTATAAGAAGCTTTGTATATATCTTTGAGTCTATTTGCTCGCTTAGATCTATAATTATCCTTGTGATCGTATCACGAAGCGTACCACCAATTCTAAAGCATATCTCTATAAGAATTCCTAGGATCTCACCGAGTATTTCGATTAAATGCTTCTCTTTTATGAGTATCTCCGAAAATTTTTCATTTCTAAAACGCCACATAGTCTTATCGTGGATGAAGAGTTCGTCTATGATTTGCCTAGCGATATCCTTGGCTCTCTGAAGATCTCCCTGCGCTATTCCATGAGCGAAGTGCGAATATGGGATAAGGCTAAATATCTGATCAGCACCATATTTGATGATTAGTGTTTCCTTTAAATTGTGGAGAAATTTTTGTGCTACATCATCTAGGGCAGCATAAAATGTCGGTATCTGTTTAAGTGCCACAAGCGAAACTCCTAGCTTCCTGCTAAATGATATAACATTTTTACTTGAATCTCTGCTTATTCTTCGTCTAATGTTTCTTAGATAGATCCCAAGCAAGCTTTCTATTATTGTTATTAGGCCAGAAAGAACTCTCCGTGATTCGGAAGGTAAAACAAATGCTGCGTGAGAGAGCACTGGTAGGGTATCGAGGATCTCACTGGCATAGAATAATGGCCGTCCAAATGGAAGGTAATCATAGTATACAGATAGCGATTCATTTTCGATAAGACTTCTAATCATAGAAAGTGACTCACGTGCTAGGCTTGTCGCCCAGTTTATCGATAGGGGTAAAACTAGATGACTGCTCATAGCTAAAAATCGTGCCTTATGGGGAATATTACGTATTTGATCTATTAGGGGAAGTAACCAATCTCTCATTGTTTCATAGACGATGTAGAAGTAGCGTGTCTTTATTGCAAGTTTGAGTATTTTTCTTATTGTGGGCATAGCCCCTTCGATTCCAAGTGTTTCTATGAGTATGGCTATGCTTTCATAGAAAAACTTTTCGCTATCCATGTAAAACCGCGTATAGGCTTTGTTGTATGCTATTCTACCAAGAATGTAAGCAGCTCTATGAGGGTCATCAGTTACATGTTTGAAGGCAAGTTCCGCTGCTTCATCAAACTTTTCATTGGCAAGTCCCACAGTGTCTTCTCCCGAAATCGCTAATACTGCTGCTGAATCCGCAAACAAAAACGCCCTTTCATACCAATCCCGAGTTTTTTCAGCTTCACTTAGACTATCCAATGCTAGCCGCTGAGCTTGGTTTATGTCAAACCACTCTGCAATAGTTTCTCTATTTATTACAACATGGAACATCCTTGCACCAAATCCAAGGTTAGCATAGATACGCCCACGGATGAATGGATCCTCAATGATATCTGCTTCTGAAATGCTTTTCTTAACGACTTCAGCAAAAATCCCCGTTAATTTGTTGGTGACATCATCAGGAATGAATAAAGTCTCTTTTCTAACCAATCTATGTATTGACCCCAAGTTGTGGAGGATATCTCGTATAGTTTGGCTTCTATATAGAGGGTTCTCTATAGAGTTCACTAATTTTTGTACGTCCTCCATAAGCTCAATAGCTTCATTGTACTTCTCAAATATAAGCTTTGTTGTAGCGATTAGTGATAAACTTTTCGCTCTTAAGCCTGCTGGTGCTTTAGAATCTCTAATATATTCCTCCATATCATCTAACATGTCGAGGAGGGGCAACACTATCTCTTTTCTAACGCGGTCGGGATTTTCCAATCTATTCAGGAGCTCAATCTTATTAATAGTGGAGCTTATATTAAAGCTAAGCATGTGGGGGAAAGCATACGTAAAGGTTTTCAAATTTGTGACTTCCTGAGAAAGAAGGCTAAACAAAGGTTTCAAATCTCTAAATATAAGCTTCTTGAAGTGATGAATGAGGTCTATCTGCTTTCGCCGCCCCCTCCTCACCATCATTAACAATGCACCCAATGCTTGTTTTTACTAATTTGGAATTAAGTATATATAAACGGGCGGGTAATACTCTCGAAGGAGCTACTAATAGTATCGGTAATGGATAATTATGTAGCAACCTATGAGGGAAAGCACGATCATAATTGTTCCGAAGAGCTTAAGGAAGGCTGGGTAGTTTAGTTTCTCCGCTAGTCGTACTAAGAATTGTATTGTGATCAATGAGACAAGAAAACATACAAGTAGGCTGAGAATGAGCTCATACAAGAACATATTGAAGAATATGATGTCCTCTGCCACTAAGAGAAATAGGAATGCCCCTAAGGAAATGGGTCCTGCCATGATGAATGTGCCCTTAAGACTGTCAGTTCTGTCGAATTTTCGGGAGATGAAGCCTGCTAGCGTTACTCCCGACCGAGTAACACCGGGTAGAATTGAGAATCCTTGGATAACTCCTATGATTATACTATCCCTAGTGTTTAGTTCAGAGAGTTTTCGTCTGCCATTATGTATACTTTTTCTGCTCTTGCTAGTAATTATCCCGGTAGCTATCATAAGAAGACCTATTAGTCCGATGACAAGAGTGGATGCGATATGGATTTGGTATTCGATGGTAGAAAGCATAGCTTTAAGTGCATAGTAAATAGGGATAGCTGTTACTGCGGATAAAACTGTAGATACTATAATGAGTTTAAATCTATATGTGTTTTGGAGTTTGATGATGTCTTCTACTGTCTGTAGATACTCCTTGTAATAGTAGAATATCGATGCTAATGCTGTTGGAAGATGAAATGCGATGGTAATTATCAATGCTTGAGTTGGGGGCACACCAAAAAGCATAAGTATTAAGAGAAGAAAGGCTTCACTTGAAACGGGTAGCCACTCAAGAATTCCTTGGACTATTGCTGCTACTAAAAAAGCTAGAAGCATTGACAGCTCTATTCACCTAAGAGAGCCCGTGATATCGCTTCTACATAATCTAGAATTTCAATATCAAAATCTAGAATCCTAGCCACAGCACGTAGTATGATAGCTGTTGATGTCCTTAGGGTTATTATTGTGTCATATTCTTGGGCTTTCTCCAGTATATTCTTAGCAATACCAACCGCAACTAAGGGGTTAATAATCCATATCTGCTCATAGCTAAAGGGAGGATCAAGGGTTCTGGACTCCGCTATGAGTAAGTTTTTAATATTGCTGAGAATGTCTTCAATAAGCTTTATCGCAGATAATGTTTTTTGTCGAAGATCCATAGGAAATATGGTTACGGGTGTTTCGTATGGCTCAACATAGAGAACTCTTGTGTTGTCCTTAAATGAGAGTGATATTTGGTGATGCGTTAATAGCTCAGGGTAAAACACTAACTTTGGTGTGCCGAGAGCGAACTGTTGTGCGAAGCGATCCCGATAGAGCACAAACTCGAAGGGGGAAGTAACTAATATCTCATTTATCCCCTCGCTTAGCCATTCATTTATTTTTCTGTCGGCATGGCTCCTAAGGAATTCGGTTCGGCCCATAAAATATAGTTCAACACCACATGTTCTCTCACTTATCATAAACCTAATCTTATAGCCAAGCTTACGTAGGGTGTTACCAAGATTGTTGATTTCATCTATATAGCGCTTTGTGTTAGCTAGGATCTCCCCCTCATAATTCTTTAGGTTCTCAGCGAAGTTGAGATAAGACATAGCAATGGATTTACTGTCGTACTTTAAATCGCCTCTAATTAGATGATCAATAAAAGTTTCTATGAAGCCTCCAAGAAGGATATACGAATCGATATTAACAAGAATGTCAGGTTCATCATCATCCGCGAGAGCTTCCCCTATGTATACCTGCAGGGTTTTTCTATCCAGTCCAAATATGTTGCCTCTATTAAAAATGTTCTCCGCTAGGAGCATTATTTGGTGTGTAACCATCCAAAACACCAGAGTACCGAGAATAAAACAACTAAAAAAGTTAAATACGTTGCGCAACAGAAGAAAAATATATACATGGAGCCTCGTTATATATATTGTTCATTAAAATAGCAGAAGTATCTTAATACTGCTAAACAGGAAGATGCCGTCTGTGTTCTTCATAAAATATATAGTAAATTATCCCTAATTTTTAGCAACTTGTTGTCACCAAGAGAAGGAAAGAGGTGAGTGTGTATGGGTAAGGTGAGAGTAGCTATAGCTGGTATTGGCAATTGCGCATCAAGTTTAATTCAAGGTGTTTTCTACTATAAGGATGTAGCTGATGATGCCGAAGTTCCCGGGCTAATGCATGTGCGTTTTGGCCCCTACCATATTGGAGACATAGAATTTGTTGCCGCATTTGATGTTGATCGAAGAAAAATAGGCAAAGACCTCTCTGAGGCTATATTTGCTGGCAATAATTGTGTCCCAAAGTTTGCCGAGGTACCAAAACTTGGTGTGGAAGTTCTTCCAGGCCCTATACTGGATGGTGTCGCTTCGCATATGAAGGAGGCATTTGCTCCCTATGATGAAAATCAAATGAAACCAGTCAATGTAGCTGATGTTCTAAAGGAAACAGGTGCTGACATGCTGATAAACTTTTTACCTGTAGGCTCGTATCATGCCACGAGGCATTATGCGAATGCATGCTTAGAGGCAAGATGTGCATTCGTCAATTGTATTCCAGAATTCATTGCAAGTGATTCGGAATGGGCAAAGAAATTCGAAGAAAAAGGAATACCAGTAGCAGGTGACGATATAAAGTCTCAGCTTGGTGCAACGATACTTCACAGAACTCTGGTTCAGTTGATGAGGGATCGAGGAATAAAGATAAAAAAGACATACCAGCTCAACATTGGAGGAAACACGGACTTTCTTAATATGACCGTTGAGGATAGATTGAGATTCAAGAGGATCTCCAAGACAGAGGCAGTTACAAGCCTCATCGGTAAGAACATACCAACCAGAATAGGACCAAGTGACTACGTACCCTTCTTAGGAGACACGAAGATAGCATACATATACATCGAAGGCGAAAAATTTGGAGGGTTCCCAGTAACCATTGAGGCCAAGCTCACTGTCGCTGACTCACCGAATTCCGCTGGTGTTGTGATAGATGTTATAAGAGCGGTGAAGATAGCTCTGGATAGGGGCATAGCTGGGCCGCTAATATCTATCTCTGCATATGCATTTAAGCATCCACCACAGCAGGTTCCAGATTACATAGCGAAGCAATGGGTAGAAGAGTTTATTGCTGGTAAAAGAGAGCGTTAAAATTTTTATCCTGACAATTTTTGTGTCTTTTTCTTAGCCTAAATCTTAGTCGGTTTTCCAGATGGAGTTTGTAGATGAAATGACAGAACTTTTCTACAAGGTGTTGACTAAGAATAGAGATCAGATACTCAGCTATCTGAAAAATCCGAAGATTATCGGTAAGAACCCGCAGGGGGAAACAACTCGGTACTTCGACAAAGCGATAGAGCAACTATTAGTAGAGAAGCTAAGAGAAGAAGGATTCGATGGAACAATAATTGGTGAGGAGCTAGGCAAATTTGAGGGAAAAGAGAAAGGATGGATATACATAGACCCTCTAGATGGAAGCCTCAACGCTGCTAGAGGTATAGATTTCTATTGTATAAGTCTGGCATACGCTGATGAGCCTAGGATAGATAAAATCAGAGTTGGCTTTGTCTGGGATATTCCCCACAACGTAATGTACTTTGCTGAAGCCAACCAAGGGGCCTTCCGCTTAGAGAATAAGAAAGTGATAAGATTACTCATCCCTAAGGAAACAGACGCGATAGTCGTAGATGTCGGCTTCACGGTAAACGAGAAGTGCTTGGAGGAGATAAGAGAGAAGGGAACACTTAGGCGTATGGGTTCGATTGTTCTTGCGTCGATCTATGTAGCGGAAGGAAAATTCGATGGGATCTTCGATATGGGAAACCTAAAAGTTACTGATGTCGCCGCAGCATACCTTATCGTTAAGGAGGCGGGCGGCTATGTGTTTGTTGATGTAGATGAAATACACGAAAATAGAAGAGTAAAATTAATAATGGCGCGCAACAAAGAAATATATGATTGGTTATTTGGGATGTATAGAAAATATATTGAAGGTAAGGAGGATAGCTAATCGCAACAAAACATTGAGCTTAATCGAGGAGTGTTGTGGAAATAATGATGCATCAGAATCCTTGTTAAAGATTCTAAGATCCCTCCCAGAGAGTATAAGGATAGAAGCAATACTTATTTGTGCTAAAAGAATTCTTCGAACAGATTTAGAGGCCTTCTGGGAGATCGCAAATATGCTTTATCCAAGCTACTGGTTTGTCAAACTGATGTGTTTCTCGATGCAGAGTTTGAGGCTTAGATGGAATAGCTTTTATAGAGCCGCACTATCCGCTATAAATGCTATGAAGATGGGCTATAGGAGCATATCATATGCCTCGCTCTCCGAATCTTTGGTGTCCATTGACAGAATCGAAACTCGTAGGACTCTTGATAGAGCGATAAATCTTCTCCCTTTTTCGTATAGTAGTGTAGTTGGTGGCTCAGCCCTGATAATTTGTCGCGTTCTAAGGGAATTAAATCTTAGTACCTCCAGATACCTATTGGCATTGGCAAATACTATTGGTGGGTTACGGTCATTGGACCCTGCATCAAAAGTAGATATCCTAACTAGAATAGCGCTGGCCATGCAGGAGCCTCGCGAGGAGATACTAGATATAGTAGTTGGTAGAATATTTAGTCTTATTCCTAAGGTTGATCCTATGGAACTCGTAGACTTAGAGATAACTGTTGCTAATATGTTGGCAACGGTATTTGCGGATCAAGAAGACAAACTGCTGGGAATGGGGAGCAGATATGACTCAGATGAGATAAGAAGGATAATAAAGCATGCTATTATGAGAATACTACGGGTGAAGGGTGAGAAGCTAGTATTGAATGTGTGTTCCCAAGACAGAGGGAAACTAGAAATTATGGAGGAAGTAGAGAAAACATTAAGGAGAAGAGCTGAGCTTAGAAAGAAACTAGCAACCAAGCTAAGTGAGATTCTCGTAAAACAAAACTTTGCCCTCTATTAGAAATCAGTGTGTTACATCTTATGACAATAAAACCGAAAAATATCCTAATTTTTTATAGATGATGAAAACGTTCCAACCCTGACTGGTGAGGAATCCGCGAGGCTCTGATCATACCTCAACAAGAAATTTTTGGCTGAATATTAGTGTTGCCTTGAGCATCGCTGAGTAGTACTCCTGAGTTTTTGGAGTGAACAGTTTTCGGATTTTGGAGACTATACTTAAGGCCTCCTTTTTAGATGCTACTGGACTTTCAAGAAGAGCTCTGATCGACGATGTGATACTTGCGTGTATCGCTCTTGAAAGATTGCTTGGCATTGGGGCGATCTCATCGAGGCTTTCGAGCAAGCTATGCAGAAGTTTTCTTAGTGTTTCAACACTAGGCCTCTTAAGTGACTTTATTTTTGCTCCAACAAATTCAACTTTCTTAGCGAATTCTCCAAACATCTGAAAAGCTAACTGATCATACTGGATCATTATAGATCTATACACGGTAAAGAAGATTCTGTGTTTGTCATCCCGTTGAGCCATCGTGTTTAAATGGGCTTCGAATTCGCCGATACTTTCAAATACGTTTTTACATAGTGGGCACTGCACGTTGATGGTTTTAACTCGTGTTCTGGGCACTCCCTACACCATGCTCTAATGTATTATAACGTAGATATACCTGAGGAGTAGCTCCCCATCTATCTCCAGCATTATTTATGAGATTATAAAGCGAGCATTTTGTGGTCTTCTTTTTCATATCAACAAATTAGAATCATTCTGAGGAAGCATCAAAGGATATATGCAACCATAATAAAAGATTTATGGAGGTGTTCATAAATCTCAAAAGCCAAAATAGATTTGTTTCGAGGTCTAACTGCACCATTGGTGTGAGTGATGAAGCTGAAAGCTACTAAGGAAAAAAACATTCTTCTGGTTGGGGATCTCAAAGTCAGAGTGTTGTCTGGCATAGTTGAAGTCTTCGGAAAAAAATATGAATCTGGTGATCTGATCGAAATTAGGAGGCTCATATCAGCTCCACTTACAGTTGTGGAGAATGCTGATCTAGAAATAGAATTTGGTGAGGAAGGATACATCGCAGAGACGCCATTTAAGCTTCTTCCTTCAGAGTGGATAGAATGCGCCAATGAGATTACTAACCTAAAATCTCCAGCAAAAGTAATGGTGGTAGCTAATGTGGATGCTGGTAAGTCTGGATTCATATGTTATGTTACGAACTTAGCATTGTCGAAAGGCAAGAAGGTTGTGATCATTAACACAGATACTGGGCAAAGTGAGATGAATCCGCCGACGACTATAGGTATGGCGGTGGCAGAAAAGCCGATAATACATCTATCAGAGCTGAGGTATACCAAGGCTTTTTTCGTTGGCTCTACATCTCCTGCGGGTCTGTTTGAGAGATCGATATTAGGAGTCATAAGGATGCTACAAGAGGCCCTTAATCTGAGTCCAGATCTTATTTTGATAAATACTACTGGCTGGGTTCATGGGCCGGGAGGACGTGAACTAAAGGAGGTGAAGCTATTAGCAATAGACCCTGACTATACTGTTCTTCTAGAGAGGGAGAACGGCGAGTTAAAATATTTGGAGAGCATACTTAGCAAGATGAACAAGAAATTCAGGGTAATACCAGCAGCACCTAGATTAAGGTCTAGAAGTAGGGAGGAACGTAGGGAACTGAGGAAACTGTACTATGCAAAGGAATTCGAGGGTATGAAGGAGGTGCGGATAGCTTTAGATGAAGTCGCCATGATGTATTCATACCTAGGAACGGGTGTTCCTTTGGATGCTGAGGAGATGATGAAGTTAACCCAGATACTTGGCTATACACCAGAATATGCAGAAAAAACTGCAGATCTAATAGTGATCCTGACAGAGAAAAATATCCCATCAGAAAAGCTTGATGCCCTCTCTAAAGAACTCAGAAAACAAATTCGTGTTCTAAACCCATCTATGTTAGAAAACCTACTGGTTGGCTTGCTAGATAGCGAAGCTAATCTTTTAGCTCTCGGCATAATCAAGAAGGTTGACCCTATGTCAAGAGTAATGACGATAAGTACTAGAGCAGACCCCGAAAAAATAAGGATAGTCGCACTGGGTAGGATAAAAATTACACACCAAATGGAAGAAGTTGAGTGGCTTGAACCTTGGTCTTTATGATACAGCTTCTAATATATG
>Ga0190313_1001974_pt1 | contig 10439 bp, 9 predicted proteins | sample 4870071011_MG_FD_169989 | JGI IMG/M metagenome (GOLD analysis project Ga0190313, IMG submission 169989) | Hydrothermal vent sediment bacterial communities from Southern Trench, Guaymas Basin, Mexico - 4870-07-10-11_MG | ecosystem: Environmental > Aquatic > Marine > Hydrothermal vents > Sediment ...
TCTTTATAATGTATACGATACCCTCCATAGCACTAGTTGCAATCACAATATTTGGAATCCTAGCAATAGGCGGAAGAATCGGAAGAGTCGTAAACCTAATACTAATCTCAGCAACACTAGTAATGATATTCGCCGTATCCTTTTCAATATTATCAATTTTTGGCTTATACTATGAAGCACATCCAATAGAACTATTTGATCTCTCAGCATACTTAGTAGTATCCCTAGCTTTTTATGAAATGTATAGAATCACAAAATGAGATCATGACTTAAATTTTATTTTTAAGAACATTTTATTAATTTTCATTCTAGTGAAGACTCGCCAATCATATCATTTATTCTTGATGAGTGTAACCATTAAAAAAGAATTGATATAATAATTAGGTATGGAATTCATAAAGAAATGCCCGGGTGGCCGAGGGGTTTAGGCGCGGGATTGCAGATCCCGTGACCGGGGTTCAAGTCCCCGCCCGGGCTCTATCTTTGGTTTAATTTGGTTTTAAATCGGTTTTTTCCTCGTCGATTTTTGGTCAAGAGATTTCGTCATACGTTCCTTATAAGACCTTTTTTTAGTTCATCAAACTTAGTCAAGATTGCATTAATCTATTCAATGCTGATATAGTTTCAGTTTTTATTAATATAGTGCTGCAAGATCTTTTTCGTAATCAAATGCCTTATACTTCTTCCTCGCATTACTTCCTAAACCTTTTCATGAGAAAATCAAAACACATCACTTTGACTCTAATACACAATCTAATATTTACACTCTGCGATGCATTTGTATAAGTTCGTGCCTAGTCGGAGTTTTTAACCATGTTCGTCTTGTTGTCTTGTGCTACAATATGTATTCAGTCTTTTGGATCCTAATTAAAAATGTTTGTATGTAGGTCGAAAATTACGGTTGCTAGTAAAATTCCTTCCGTAGGATAAGTGTGAAATGGTTCTGATTTGTTGAGTTAAAAGTTATATAAGTAATGTTATTGTATTTTTTTAACTAAGAGAACAAAAATAGCTATTCTTCAATCTTACCTACGATTTTTATAGCACTCTCATTTAATAAGTTAATAATCTTCTCAGCAACATTTATGAATTCACGTTCGTCGCTCATTAAAATCCTAACAAGTGCTTGAGCAATCGCAGATACTACTTCTCGACCGTATTCATACATTCTGCAACGGAGATTATAATTTGTCCTCAGTATTCGCAAATCATTTGAAAGCTGGTCAATGTTTCTCAAATATCTTCTAATCTGGTGTGGAGAAAGGTACAAAAACATACAAATATCACCTAACGTTCATATATAAGAACAGCAATTAATTTTTAAATGTTATTTATTTACAAATTCATATAAACTTTATTTAGAAAGTCAATTTTAACATAAACATTAACAATAATCAATCTTTCGCAAAAGCTAGATATTTTCGCGAAGTTAAACTTATTCACTGCTTTCTGATTGGGTAGCTTCAATCTTTTCCTTAATCTTTTCAGGCTTTGTCTCTTCAAGCGTCTTTTCAACTTCTTTAAGCATTTTTACGTATGGTGAACGGGGATTAAGCTCAATCTTATCATCTCTCTTAACGAGATAACCTGGTGACTGACAGATTCGACCATTGACTAATATATGTCTGTGTACAATCATTTGTCGAGCTTGCCAGATAGTTTTTGCTAATCCCATTCTATAAACAACAGTTTGGAGACGCCTCTCGAGAATATCTCGCACAGTTAAGTTAAGAATATCGTCAATTGTAGCATTTTCACTAAGTAATCCAAGCTTATAAAGTTTTCTTAGTAGTGGTTTTCCTAATTGTTCTTTTACTTCTTCTGGTGCTGCCAATAAATCTCTAGCGCGTTTTCTGAAATAGGATAATAGTGTTTTTGCTTTCCATAGTTCTTTTTTATTACGAAGACCATATTCGAACATGTATTCTTGCTCCTCAAGTAACCTAGCTTTCTGCCATGGATGTTTGGGCGTCTTATACTTCTTCCTTGGCTTCTTCGGATCACCCATTATTATCCACCATACTTCTCCTGATTAAATTCTCATTCATCATATATTACATATCATTACTAAAATTTTTAGCAAATAAAGATATATAATTTCTACATCAAAAGTTTGAACAAATTCGTGCAATATTGTCACTAAATACTGGTGGGGCCGGCGGGATTTGAACCCGCGATCACCGGCTCCCTTAGCTCGCGTGAAAAGCGTGAAGCCGGCATCTTCCCTGGCTCGACTACGGCCCCAAAAAGATTCCAATCTTAGAAAATGAAAAGACAATTTAAAATCTTAATTATTTAAAGGTTTTTGAAGCTATTTTAACGAACTCTGTAATCATCTTAATCATGGAATCTAGATCTCTCAAATCAATTATAGCTGCAGGAGAGTGAATATACCGACCTGGGCATGAAACTACTCCTGCAAGTGCTCCTTTCTTTGAAATATAAATTATTCCAGCATCTGTTCCACCAACGGGCATTTCCTTAAACTGATAAGGAACCTTTGCCTTTTTGGCAGCTTCGATTAATAATCTAATGACTTTAGGTGATACTACTATGGATCTATCAGCTATTGTTATTGCTGGGCCTTTTCCCAATTGTGTTGACATCTTATGAGATGGTGTTCCAGGTATGTCCGCTGCAGCGGTGCATTCAAGGGCCAATGCTATATCTGGCTCAGTTATCCACGCAGCAGTATGTGCTCCTCTTAAACCAACTTCCTCTTGAACAGTTCCAACAACAATGAGATTTACATCCTCATCTTTCAATCTTTCAAGTACCTTTAACATCACGGTTAAACCAACGCGATCATCAAATGCTTTTCCCATTACTCGATACTTTGTTAATTTCGTAAATTTTGTTGCAAAAACAGCAAAGCAACCTTCTCGGATACCCAGATCTCTAACTTCTTCTTCCGATTCTGCGCCAATATCTATAAAGAGTTGATCAATAGGTATCGCTTTTCCTCTTTCTTCTAATGGAAATAAGTGAGGTGCTTTAATTCCTATATAACCAGGAATTTTCTTTCCTTTTTCCGTGATAACAATGATTTTCTGTGAATAAAGCGCATGCGGAACAATTCCGCCTAATGTGTGAAATCTTAGAAAACCATTTTTTTCAATATGAGTTATGATCAATGATACTTCATCCATGTGAGCGAAAAGTCCAATTTTTGGGCCAGAGCCATCATGATATCCAATAACATTTCCTAAAGTGTCAATAGTAACTTTTTTTGTTAATTTTTTCAATTCCGTTAAAACTATTTCGCGAACTTCATCTTCAAACCCTGATGGACCAAGCGCATTACTCAACTTCTCAAGAAGTGGAATATAATCATCAAATGACATGTTTTCACCCGATTAAATAATAGTAAAAATGCAATAGCAATTACTTATCAGCGACGATAAAAATACACGCTAGAATCTTCAGTTTAAGAACACAAAAGCGATTCTATTTTTTGGTTTCATCAAAGATGCATGCATATCATCATTTCTTTTAAACAGAAAAATTTAAATTATAGCTATTCAATTTACGTAGAGTGTATTAGGTGTTTAGCATGGCCATTGCAACAGCACGTGAACCAACACAAGTCATTTTCGTTGGTAGAAAGCCCCTTAGCTCCTATTTAGCAACAGTTGTTCCCTTAGTAGTCTCACCAGATGTCAAAGAAATAAAGATCGTAGCACGCGGTAGAGGTATAAGCAGAGCGGTAGACCTTGCATTAATCATCATGGAACGATGGTTCAAGGGTAAACTAAGACTAAAGAATGTCGACATAGGTACAACGATTCTTAAAAACCCTGAGGGAAGAATCGACAGGGTAAGCGAAATCGTGATAACCCTCGAGAAAACTGGATGACTATTTTTTCTTTTGTTTTTTCTTTTGCCGATTTTATTGGTATTTCGTAAACTTAGAATTAGATTTTGTATTTCTAGCATAATCCAAAATTTGCTTCTGAAGTAATTCGCATAATGTAAATTAGTCAAGAGTTAGAGAAATTTCTTGAAACTGCACTTAACTTAAATGCAAGAATTACTGTCATTTTATAATATGACACTATGACAAGATTGTATGTAGCGTAAGCATTTTGTTTATTTAAAAATATTTTATTTTTCAAGGTATTGATAAGAAGAAGTGGTGATAGTAAATGAGCCTTCCACCCTACGCCGATTGGGAAACTCCAGAAGATCTGGCGATGCGGGCATTAAAATTACTTGAGAAAGTTAGAGAGACTGGTGGTAAAGTCAGGAAGGGTGTAAATGAGGTTACGAAATCTGTTGAAAGAGGCCAGGCAAAACTTGTTCTAATTGCGCTTGATGTCAATCCACCAGAAATCGTAATGCATCTTCCAGCACTTTGCAAAGAAAAAGGAGTTCCGTATTTGTTTGTTCCTAGTAAAGCAGACTTAGGAAAAGCAGCAGGAATTAAACGTCCTGCTTCCTCAGCAGCAGTAGTAGATCCTGGAAAAGCTTCAGATGAGTTAATGAAAATTATCGCAGAAGTCAAAGAGTTAATGATGAAGAAATGAAAATCCTAATTAGTTTATCTTATCTATTTTTGATTAATTTCTTGCAATAATTACTTGAATTTTATTCTAGAAATTATTAGCTTTACTGCTTTTAGTACAATTCTCAAAAATTGTAAAAAAGAAAAACTTGGTGAGGAACTATTTCTTTCCTTCTTTTCTCTTTGTATAACCGACGGTTAAACCGCGTCTTCCGGTTGTGCGTGTCCTTTGGCCCCTGACTTTTAATCCCAGACTGTGTCGCCATCCTCTCCAACAACCAATCTTCTTCAGGAATTCTATATCTCTCTGAATTTGAATTACTAAATCGGGACCGGTCAAGTGTATGTCTAATCCCGTTCTTGGATCTTTAGGTCTATTAACAAGCCATCCGGGGATTCCATACTTTGTTGGATTCTTCAGAATCTCTTCAATTTTACGAACTTCGTCATCTGTTAACATTCCTACTCTCTTGTCTGGATCTATGTTTGCAATTTGCAAAATTGCATTTGCCATCATGTAACTTACGCCTTTGATTCTAGTAAGTCCATCAATTACTTTCATCTCTCCTGGAATATCCGTGTGAGCAATACGAACTACACCACGATATCCAGGCGGTTTTGTAAATGCCTTTTGAAGCTCGCGTGCGAGTTCCTTTATGCCCATGATTTTCCCCGAAAAATCTAATCAATAAGTTTAGATAGTGGTTATAAATAAAAAATTATTTACAGAAAGTTGATTTCAGGAATCGTTACCACATCCTTTGTTTCCATTGATGATAAAATCTTTTCACACACCATCAATGCGATGGCACCATCTTCGCCAGTAACCAATGGCTTCTCTTTTCCATCGATAGCGAGAACAAAATTCTTATCTTCCTCTAGTAGAGGCTCTTTCTTCTCTAATCTTGGAGTAAATATTCCAGTACTCTTAAAAATAGTTACCGTGTGCTCAACAAGATCTAATGAGACAACACATTCTGTGGTTGTTATTTCTAGTCTTCTAAACTTATATGGAGTTACCCAGCTAGTTTCTATAATGGTTTGGAAAATATCATTATTTTTAGAGATGAATTCTAGAAAAATGTTAGCAAAGTCTTCATAGTCATGTTTTAATTTACCACCATATGCGAATGCTTTCTTAGGCTTTGCGGAAAAAATGAAACGAGATAAATCAATATCATGTATTGCCAAATCTCTCACTACTCCAACATCATGTTTTCTTGCGGGCCATGGATTAGTTCTTTTTGAGTAAACAACTAATACGTGCCCAAGTTTATTCTCAGTATACATTTTTTTCACAAATTGCACCGCGGGACTATATCTCAACAGAAATCCTGTCATTAAAATTCTATTATTCTCCCTAGCAATTTCAACAAGTTCTTTGGCTTGACTAAAAGTTTCTGTCATGGGCTTTTCTACTAAAACATGTTTCCCAGCTTCAAGCGCTTGTTTTGTTTGAATGTAATGAATCTTTGTTGGAGAAGAAATTATCACACCATCTATGTCCTCATCATGCAATACATTATCAAAATTCGTCGTCCACGAATGCCCATATAACTTTGCTATAAGTTTAGCTCTCCTCTCATTTATATCCATAATAACAACATCTTTTACCAAATCCATTGAACGTAAAATTGCTGCGACTCTAGCGTGATTCTGTCCCCAATCACCCACGCCAATGACAGCAATTTTTTCGACCATTTTAATCACAAGCAAAATGAAAAATACTATAATAAACTCATACCAAAAAGATACAAAACCTAAATAACATTAACTCTAGAACTATTTTACCGTGGATCCACATTTATTAAGTTTTATGCCTACAAAAATCATTTCTACATTATTTAAACACATAAAACGCAGTAATTTCATCACAATAGAGATTATTGTATTTATAGAGAATTTCCCAGTTGATACATTCAGTAAAATAAATAAAGTGAGGATGTAGACAATGTGATTATTTTAGATTTACGAAAAATCGTGTTAACCGAAATAAAAGCCTAGTATAAGTAACCTGCCCAGAGTTTCTCTGGAGGAACATCTACTAACTCTTCAGCAAAATGACAACGTACTCGATGACCAGCAACTACTCTCATTTCAGGATGCTCGCGCTCGCATATGGGTTTTCTGTAGGGACATCTGGGAGCAAATCGACACCCTTGCGGGGGACGAATAAGGTCTGGTGGAGTTCCAGGAATAGAGACTAATTTTCTTTCTTTAGCTCGATCTACTGTCGGAACTGATGCGAAAAGACCTTTGCTATAGGGATGAATAGGGCGTTCAAATATTCCAAAAACATCGGCTTCTTCTACAATTTCTCCAGCATACATAACGCCAATACGGTCTGCGAACTCAGCTTCAAGAGCAATATCGTGTGTAATAAATAGGGCGCTCATCTTGTACTTTTGTATGATCGTCTTGAGCAATTCTAATATTTGTGCTTGAATAGTAACATCAAGAGCTGTAGTAGGCTCGTCTAGAATAACTAGATCTGGCTTAAGTGCAATAGCCATAGCAATAACTACTCTTTGTCTCATGCCACCGCTCAGATGGTGAGGATAATCCTTAATTCTAACGGGATCCAAACCAACGGATCTAAACAACTCCTTTACCATTTCTAGTGCTTCCTCATACGATACACGCATGTGCAACATTATTGCTTCAGCAACTTGATCTCCTACTGTCATTACTGGATTAAGACTATTCATTGCCGCCTGAAACACCATAGCAATGTTTTTCCATCTATATCTCCGAAATTCTTCTTCTGGAAGATCAAGTATATTTTCTCCACGGAAGTAAATTTTACCACTAACAATTTCTCCTGGAGGTGGCACTAGTCTCATTAAACCAAATGCAAATGTGGATTTGCCGCATCCGGATTCTCCTACGAGACCATATATTTCTCCCTCTCGTATCTCAAGGTGTTCTATTTTATCAACAGCTTTAACATCTCCTTCTCTTAGTCTGTACCATATTCTTAAATCTTTAACTTCGATTATTGGTGGTTTGCTCATTTTTCACTCCTCTAATTTTTCCTCATAAATATAAAAAACTATAATGTTTCAATTAAGATGAGTCTGTAGGAAATTTATAGCAGACCGCTTAAGATGATTCTTTTGCACATATTTGTCTGAGGAGCCCTTGTTTTGTTTGATTATTAATTTGGTGAAAAACTAGTGTAGACTTTGCGTGCAATCTCAGAAATATTCAAAATCACAATTAATTTAATAGTTAAATAGGTGATAAAATTCAGAAGAACCAAAAGTGCCCAAAAAGTCGTAATAAGCGTAGTAGATATTTGGGAGGTTTTAACTTATTAAAGGTGGGTATTTATGTCATAAGTTGTTTTATTGTGATATTTGAAGAATATGAGGTAAGCAACAAAAATTACTAAATTAATAAACCATATCTAACGGTGTAATAATATCATTATTTTAGTATTTCAAAAAACAACCTTTCTTGTGTAAGAGCATCTCTAAAAACATCTCTAAATCATGATAACTTTTTATAGTTTTTAACTCACTTTATTAAGGTTCATGTCAATACAATATATAGCATAGCGATGGAAAAACATGGGGATTTAAAATGAAACTTAGAATTGACTTTTTAGGAGGAACTAGAGAAGTAGGAAGATCTGCGGTACTAGTGTCTTTCGCGAACAAGCGTATCTTACTCGATTATGGTAGCACACCGTCTGCAAGGCCACGTTTTCCTAAGAGAATAAGTCCTAATGCGATAGATGCAGTAATACTTTCACATTGTCACATAGATCACTCTGGAATGATACCATATCTGTTCATGGGAGGGCGACCAAGATTAATAGCAACAGGCATTACCCTAGAATTTACATATCTACTCCTGAGGGACTTTTACAAGCTAAATGGAAAATACCTACCTTGGGATTTGTCGGATCTTGAACGAACTATGAAATTAGCACAACCATATAGTTATGACCTTACATTTGATGTAAACGGAATACACGTTACAATGCTTAATGCAGGTCATGTTCCGGGAAGTGCATCAATTATGCTAGAGGGAAATGGCATTAAGGTATGGTACACCGGAGATGTTAATATGATTGAAACGCACTTAATAGAACCAATGGATATTCCAGAGAGTGCTGATATAATCATTTGTGAAGCAACATATGGTGATAGAGATCATCCTCCACGCTACAATGAGGAGATGAGATTAGTAAAAGCAGTTAAGGAAGTAGTTGATGAAGGCGGAACTGTTTTAATACCAGCATTTTCGGTGGGTCGAGCGCAAGAAATTGTTTGCATTCTTAGAGAACACGGGTATACTGGAAAAATATGGATGGATGGAATGGCACAACAAGCAACATTCATTTTGTTAGCATTTCCAGAGTTTGTAAAAGATTACGCTCGATTACGCTGGTATATGAAAAGTGTTAAATATGTTGTAAGTGACAAGCAACGCAAGAAAATCGTTAAAAAACCAGGTGTAATTGTAGCACCAGCTGGAATGCTTGAAGGAGGTTGGGCATGGTATTATCTTATGCATGTGTACTCTAAAGAGAAGAATGGAATTTTCTTTGTATCGTATCAAGCGCCGGGAACAAAAGGAAGATATATTCTGGAGAATAAGAAACTTCCACCAATGCTTGGTGATAAGGAAATTAAAGCAAGAATCGAGTATTTTGAATTATCATCACATTCTGGTAGGCAACAGTTACTAGATATGCTCAAAAAGATAGAGGGGGTACAAAAAATATTCGTAGTTCACGCTGATAATGATGTTGCAATTAAGTTTACAGAAGAATTAAGGGAAATCGGTTTTGATGTACATGCTCCAGAATTTGGAGAGGCAGTTATTTTTTAGAGAATAAAATATTCAAGAATAATGTCTTAGATGAAAAACAATAAATTTTTTAAAAATAGTTACGATATTCTCCTCGTTTTTTTGATTCGTGGATAGACAACTCCAAATATGACTATTAGTGCTATTATAATTCCGAATCCGGCTAAAACTAACCTAGTTACTGTTTCTGGATTACTATTCGGATCTAATGGATCCGTGTATGACTTTATCTCAAAGTAATCGGTGTATCCATCACCATCAGTATCTGGATTTGTTGGATCTGTTCCATATTCAAATATTTCCTTGTAATCGTCTAAGCCATCGCCATCAGTGTCCTTTTTGGACGGATCTGTCCCATACTTATTTGCTTCGTCTCCGTCAGAAATTCCATCTCCATCAGTATCTTTAACTGTAGGATCAGCACCATGTTTGTATTCTTCTACATTTGTTAAACCATCTCCATCCATATCTTCTGAAGCATCATTAGGATTCGTGGGATCTAAGTTATATTTAATTTCCCAATTATCGGGCATGCCATCATTATCAGTATCATTTGATAATGGGTTCGTGTGATAGATATTGACTTCTTGTCCATCAAGTAATCCATCTCCATCAGTATCGGGATTTGTTGCATTTGTTCCCAATGTAATTTCTTTACCATCAGTTAATTGATCGTCGTCAGTATCAGGGTTTAATGGATTTGTTTTATAAGTTAGTTCCTCTGAATCTGAAAGATTATCGTCATCACTATCAGTATCATTTGGCTTTGTACCTAGATTCCATTCTTCAATATTTGTTAGACCATCTCCATCAAGATCATCATTCGCATCATTCTTAGTAGCATTTAAACCATACATGATTTCCCAGCCATCGGTCATTCCATCACCATCAGTGTCTTGATTTGTCGCATTTGTATGATATATGTAAATTTCAGCATAATCTGACAAGGAGTCTCCATCAGTATCGTTATTTAATGGATTTGTATTGTAAACGATTTCTTTTCCATCTGTTAGTTGGTCATCATCAGTATCATTATCAAGTGGGTTTGTGTGGTACCTGTATTCATCAATATTTGTAAGGGAATCATTATCATTATCAAGCGTAGCATCCGTAC
>Ga0190313_1001976_pt1 | contig 10432 bp, 11 predicted proteins | sample 4870071011_MG_FD_169989 | JGI IMG/M metagenome (GOLD analysis project Ga0190313, IMG submission 169989) | Hydrothermal vent sediment bacterial communities from Southern Trench, Guaymas Basin, Mexico - 4870-07-10-11_MG | ecosystem: Environmental > Aquatic > Marine > Hydrothermal vents > Sediment ...
GGGGAAAAAGGGCACAGGCGAGGGGACTGAAGAAGGGGGGGGAGGCGGAGATGAAAAACCCGGGGCCAGCGTCGACTCTGGCGGAAACAAAAGCGGGATTGGAGGTGATGGCGGGTGAACCAGCGCACCACCTCTTTTCTGGCAGAGATGTTCTCGGAGTACTACCGCTCCGCACCCTTCTATCTGCCGCCGAGGTTCGGGAGGAGGGAATGGGGTTTTTTCCTCTTCGGCGGAAAGGGCATGGTCAGGCCGGTGGCTTTCAGGACGAGAAAAGAGGCGAGGGCTTTTCTGATATCAAGGGCCCCCCGGCACGCTTATTTCTCCTCCGCATATTACGAGGACCCATCTGTTCCCATGGCCGAGAAAAAATGGCTGGGAGCGGACCTGGTGTTTGACCTTGACGCTGACCACCTCCCTGGGGCGGAAGACATGTCCTATCCGGAGATGCTGGCCGCCGTCAAAAAGGAGTTCATAAAGCTGGTTGACGAGTTTCTCCTCGGCGACATGGGGTTTGATGAAAAAGACGTGGAAATAGTGTTTTCGGGGGGCAGAGGATACCACGCCCATGTCAGGGACAGACGTGTTCTAAGGCTCGGAACACACGAGAGGCGGGAGATAGTTGACTACGTGACCGGTAAAGGGATTGACTTCCGCAGGTTCCTTGTTGTTGAGCGCTGGGAAGATCGTTCGGGACCAGTTGTCCGGACCAGAGAGGCTCTGCGTCTCCCACCGCGGGACGCGCCGGGGTGGATGGGCAGGATAAACAGGGCTGTCAGAGAACTGGGCCGTCGCCTCTCCTACATGGAGCCGGAGGAGATGGAAAAACTGTTCCTGTCGATAGAGGGAGTGGGTAAAAAGACCGCCAGACAGCTGATCCAGCAACTGCACGAGCCGTGGCACGGCTACCCGACACGGCTTGACGCCATCATAGACGGATACGAGTACTCAATAGACTCGTGGGGTGGAGGGCGTGTTGCCTCCGCTGTCACCAGGGCCTTCCTGGAAATGGCCAGACGTGAGGTGGCGGTGGTGAGCGCTGAGACGGACGAGCCGGTGACATCGGACGTCAAACGTCTTATCAGGATGCCCGGTTCTTTGCACGGTAAAACCGCGCTGAGGGTTGTGCCCATGAAGCGCAGCGACCTGGACGATTTCAATCCCCTCCGGGACGCCGTGGCATTTGATCCCGAAAACACGGAGCTGTGGGGTGGAAGAGAATCGGGGGCGGCCAGGGGTGGACGGAAGATACCCGAGACCATAAAGGTGCGGGTTGAGCGGGAGATAACGTGTCCCCTGGCTGGGAGGGAGAAGAGGTACACAGAGGGCGAGTGGGAGGTGGACCTCGCGACGGGCATGTTTTTGCTGTGTCGGGGGGTGGGGGAGAAGGTATGAAAGACCAACTGGCCCCACTGGGTGGGAAAAGTAAATGGGAGAAGTAAAGAAGGTTTTAAGTACCAAACATCATTTCAGGGAGTGTTCATGTTCCATTTAAACGGGAGGAATTGCCTTGCCGGTCAAACACCACTCTTACAGGGAGCCGCCGACCGCAGAGGGTCTGGAAAAGATAGAGAAGGGTGAATTGAAACACCTTGACCTGGAGGTGTGGTCTAACCTTAACACGGGCGTGCTGGAAGAGTATCTTGAGGAGAAGAACCGGGAGGAGAGTTTTCACATAGCCCAGTGGAGCTGGAAAAAGGCCCTCCTTGGAATAGCCATGGGGACGATTTTTGCCGTGATAACTGAGTACGTGGGTCTCAAGGTGGGCCTTGCTATCAGTGGCGGCTGGTATATAATGTATTTCATCGGCGCTGCCGCGAAATGGAAGCCGGCGGAGATAAACATCGGAGCCGGGGCTTGCACCGGTGCCACTTACATCGGGACGGGTTTCATCTTCACCTTCCCCGCCCTTTATCTGTTGACTGATCCAAAGAGGTATGCTGTGGCCGGTGGTGACACGATAATCCACCTGAGCACGATAGAGGGGAACCCATCAATAATGGTGGTTGCGCTCGTCACGACAATAATAACCGGTATCCTCGGCACACTATACTTTATCATTCTCAGGAGAATATGGCTGGTTGAGGACCCCCTCCACCTGCCCGGCTGGGAGCCAAACCTCCAGTTGATGGACATAGCCAACGACATAACCGTGAGGGGGGACACGACACAGGCGAAAAAGTCCCTGATGGCCGTGATGAAATGGACAGGTCTGACAATGCTTTTCACTTTTCTGAGGGATTTCCCCATAAACCGCCAGGAGCAGAGCGTCTTTGACGCCATGTTTGAGAAGAGCAGGTACTGGGACCACGGGGGCACCATAGTCCAGCCCTACGATTCGCCTCTCAGCAAGTACACCCACTTCGGCTTTGGTCTCATTCCCATCCAGATCGGTATAGGGTGGTTCATGAAGTTCAGGGTGGCCCTGCTTGTGAACCTCGGTACTTTCGTCACGTGGTTCATAGTGATACCCCTTGGTATTGTTGCTCACGTGCCCGTGTTTGATCCCAGCACGGGCACGTACACGGACCCGGCGACGATTCCCGTAGCCGCGTCCTATGTGGTCTTTGCGAAGATAGCCCGTCCAATAGCCGTCGGTGCTATACTGGGAGGCGGTCTTTTCAGTCTTTTCAAGATGATTCCTACGTTCAAAACAGCCTTCGCGGATGTTATAACCGGGATGAAAGAGGGCACGTCCACGGGCTACATAGAGGGAAAAGGTTGGTACGAGTGGCCGAGTAGCCACATAGGTTTCATGATGCTCTTAACACTTCTGTCTGTCACGTTCCTGTTCTGGTGGGGGATACCCGGCACACCGCTATATGTTGCTTTCATTTTTGGGATAGTCCTGGTCGCTACAACTTTCCTTCTCGGAGCCATAGCGGTGAAGGTTATGGGCGAGACCGGGACCCAGCCCGTCTCCGGTACCAGTTTCATCGTGCTTTTGATGATGATTGGCCTGTTCATACTGTTCGGTCTGGACAGGGAGACAACTGCCATACTGTCGATAATAGGCACGACGACCTTTGCCGGAGCGATCTCCATGGCCGGCGACATAATCTGGGACTTCAAGAGCGGGCTTTACGTTGGAAACCGACCATACCACCTTATGAAAGGAGAGCTCACGGGTATAGTCCCCGGGGCTATAGCGTCTGTTCTGGGTGCCATAATGTTCAGCAAGCTCCTTGTTAGCGGTGAGATGAACCTTGTTGCCCCGCAGGCGAACGCTTTTGCCACCATAGTGCAGACGTTTTTGGGTGGCTCAAACCTGACGATGGTCGGCTCTTTTATCATAATAGGTTTCATACTTGGCATAGTGGCTGAGATGACCACTGGCATGGGGACCGCTTTCGGACTGGGAATGTACTTCCCGCTGTGGCTCATGCTTCCCGTTATCGTGGGCGGCGCTGCCAGGGACTACTGGGAGAAGAGGATTCTTGAGCCGAAGGTCAAGAGAGAGAACTGGACGGAGAAGCAGAAGACGCTCGCGGTGCTTGAGACGTACATGATCGCCACGGGCCTCATCGTCGGCGAGGCTTTGATGGGCACGATAGTGGCAATATGGTTCATGTTCGCCGGCTGAAATGGTTGTTGCCGGCTGTGCTGGACTTGTCGGCTGCTGGACTTGTCCTCTCACACGTCCTTCTTTCTCTTTTTCCGTGTGTCATAGCCGAGGGCGGCCCACATCACCTTTGCCTCTCTGAACTCGGGTGAGAGGAGGCCGTTCATGAGCTTGTGCTGGAGGGTGAACTCCCACATGGGCCGGGGGAGGCGTTTCATAACTTCGTCCAGGAGCTTTTTTACGTGGGGGAAGTTTTCTTCGTTCAGTCCTTTTATGCCGATGCGGGGCACGTAGCCGCTGTGTGTGGGACGTGTGTCGTAGGTCTCAATCGTTATCTCAAATGGGCTGTGGACCCTGTACCTGTAGACGTGGGCGCCTTTCATGAGGGGCATTATGACCATAACCCGGGTGTATATCTTCTGGTCGCTCTCGCGCTCATATTCCCAGCCGAGGTTGTCCATTTCTTCTCTCAACAGCCGGGCAACTGTCGTAGCCGGAAACGACATGGGGGCGTTCCATGTTTCGGGGACGGGCTGTTTTTCTTTCCTTTTCATCGTACGTCGCCTCCTCTGTCTTTTTCGCTTTTTTCGCCTTTTTTGTTCGCGGCGCTTTGTTTCTTGCTCGGGCAGAGGTGTGCTATGGGGCATATCTTACATTTTGGGTTGCTGGGGAGGCAGACCCGCCTGCCGAAGTCTATGAGCAGCGAGTTTATGGGCTTCCAGTATTTCCTGGGTATCACATCGCGCAGGGCCTTCTCTGTTTCGTCCGGGGTCTTTGTCCGGACCCAGCAGAGGCGGTTGGATATCCTGTGGACATGCGTGTCAACGGGGAGGGCGTCCATGTCGTAGCCATAGACGAGGACGCAGTTGGCCGTTTTCCTGCCGACGGATGGCAGGGTGAGCAGGGTTTCCATGTCCCGTGGGACTTCTCCACCGTATTTTTCAACGAGTATACGGGACACCTCCACAACGCTTTTCGCTTTGGCGCGGTAGAACCCAGCCGGTCTGATGAGTTTTTCCACATCTTTTATGTCAGCTTTTGCCAGCTCTTCTGGCGTCGGGTATTTTGCGAGTAGGTTGTTCGCCGCCACCTCCGTGTTTTCATCTCTTGTTCTCTGGGATAGTATTGTGGATATGAGGACTTTGAAAGGGTCCATGGATGGGGGTTTTGTTTTGAAGTGTTTGAGAAGTGTCTGGAACACCTCTTCAACCGGTGCCGGGCTGCATTTTTCGGCCTTTTCCGCCGTCTCTTCCGTCCTTTCTTTTTCTGTCATCGGGAGCGCCAAAGTTATGGTAGATTAAAAACTTGTGCAAAAATTAGATATGACAGTTTGTCAGACGATTTTTGTTTTTTGTCAGACATACTTCTGCAGTTGAAATAAAGGGGTCTGATAGATGGGCGAAAGTTTTATATACTGATGACGCTATATGGGTTATTGTCGGCTAAATGTCCGACAAAAAAGGGATGGGATGCACGATGAGACGCCACAGAAACTTTCCAAAAAGAGAACGGGTTCAGGAATCCGCAGTTGTTATTGACGAGGAAACACTAAAATGGCTCAAAACACACACCCTGGAGGACCTGGCGGACCTTGCCATACGGGTGGCAGCGGAGGGAAAAGACCCCACACCGGCTTTTAAGACGCTCAAAGACCTGGCAGAGATGGCCTGGAAAACGGGCGCCATAAAGGAGACCCCTGAGAACCTGGAGGCGCTGGAATACTACATACCGGAAGCAGCGGAGGCCTGAGCCCCCCTCCTTCTACCCCTTTCCCCTGCACACTCCCTCTCCTCATTTGCATCACCAATAACGATGATGACCAACCTCCTCTCCTACACCCCCAAAACCAAAGTGGGGGCCCCGGCCCCCACACCCCAATTTTTTTACCCCAATTTTTTCCTTCTGGTTTTCTTCTATAAACCAGCCAGGTATCTTTTCATATCATCCCAGTGGGTTCCAGCCCAGTAAAACCTGCCACACGTTGGACACCGCCACAGCCCCCCACCCCACGACCCCACGGCCACGTTGTCAGGCACGGAGCCCCTGAAAAGATGAGGCGGAACATCGTCAAGCAGACTGTTGCAGCGGCTGCACCTGGTCCCGGGAGAAAAGATTTCCATCTCTGCGCCTCCGCCTTTGTCCATGCCTCTAACCTTTTCCGTTTCCCTTCCTACCGCCCACTTTATCACACCGACAGCCCACTCCCACGTGCTGTCCAGATCGCCTGAGGGCGCCAGAAAACACGTCAGCCCCCTGCTCTGTCCCTCTGCCACGAGTCCCCTGTCACGGGAGAAAAGAAGCCGTGTGCACACTCCACCTGGCCCGTTTTCGCAGAAAACATCTCTTCCCTCCAGAAAAGTCAGCAACTCCTCGTCACCCATAGAACGCCCATATATGACATCAACCCCCGCCAGCCGCAGACGCTTTGCAAGGGTTCCCAGCATGGCATCAACAACCACAACCACATGGACCAAAAAATCACCTCTCAGACAACTCCCTCTTGGACACGCGATAGCGCAAAAGCACGCCGCAGCTGGAACGATGGACCTCCAGGAGAGATAGGCCTACGGGACTCTGCCCCGGGAAGCCCTCCCCGTCAACAGGCGTCGGCGCGTCTCTCCCACCCACTATGATGTTTCCGACGAACACGCTGTACTCGTCCACCAGGCCGGCATTGAAAAAAGACCATATCGTCTCCCCGCCGCCCTCCACGAGCAGCCGCCTGACCCCCCTCCCGGCAAGGTCAGCCACAACATCTCTCACGGACACATGCCCGTCTTCCATATCAACGACAACACCTTCCACGCCAGTTTTTCCTTTCCCATCCACGTCCATGAACCACGCATCCGGGTTGCACGTGTAAACGATGGTGCGGGTGCTTCCATCAAAGACCCTGGCATCAGGCGGAGACCGCCCGTGCGTGTCCAGCACCACCCTCAGAGGGTTATCACCCCTCTTCCCGCCGCCGGCGTGCTCCCATTTCACCGTCAAATGCGGATCGTCGGCCAGGATGGTCCCCACGCCCACCAGCACGGCGTCAACAGATGCCCTCAGGCGGTGCACCCTGGCCATGTCCCTCTCATCGGAAATCCGCATCTGCTTTCTCTCAAAAGAGGCTATCTTTCCGTCGGCGCTCATAGCACAGTTAACAACCACATACACCCTGCTCCCATCATTTCCCATGGCCAACCACCATCTCCTCTCTTTTTCCAGCATCCGCAGCCACGGCCACCCTGTAAACGTCTCTACCTGTGGCGGAGACCTCGGAGACCTTTTCCACCATGAAATGTTTTCCCGTGAACATCTCAACCAGGGACATACAGGTGCTGGCATGTGAGGATATCTCCCGCACAAACACAGTGCTCTCTCCACCGGCCAGGGCCATGTAAACCGCCACCTGGTCCATGGCGTGGACGTCCACTGTCGCGCCCACCACGATGTCTTTTAACAGTTCGCCGGCTATTGTCTCACCGATGGTCTCAGAGCGCAGTCCCCGTCTGCCGGGCATCCCACACCCCAACACTGTGTTGGAAAACCCTGCCACCCCAACGGCCACCACCCCCGGGTCCCTGGCCGCTGTTTTTGTGGAGGAAACGTTCACCTCTATGTCTCCCAGCCTTTTTCTGGCAGTCTCAACAAATCTTTTCCCTATCCTCCTGCAGATGTGGTCGGGGAGACCTGAAATAACACAGGACAGGGCAAGTTCTTCCAGGGTGCCCCTCTCAACAAGTCTCAGCGGGCCCAGACCGTCCCGGCCTTCCACATGGACGTCCACCACGCCCCCGCCGCCGGGATAAAAACCCCTCTTTTTGACGGAAAAGTCCACTCTGGCGCCCATTTTTCTGATCAGCGGTATGAAAACATGGCTGAAATAATCGGATGGAGGACTCCAGGGCACGTCCGTCCCCCCCTCCAGGGTGACATGCCACTCCCGGTCTGAAAAGACCATCACCGGCAACAGCGCCTGGAGGACGAGGGTGACACTGCCAGCGGTGCCAACCGAAAACCTGTACTCTCCTCCCACGATCTTTCCGGGGCGGAAAACAACCCTCTCGCTTCCCACAGCCTTGCCCTCAACCTCTGCCCCGGTAATCTCTGCCAGGGCGCCGAGGGCGGTCAGATGCTGTGGTCTGAGCCCCGGCTTTTTTCGTCTGCGCCTGATGTTGTAAATCTCAACATCCCTCCCCGTGAGCGCCGCCAGAGCGATGGTCGTCCTGAAAATCTGGCCGCCACCCTCTCCCATGCTCCCGTCAACGCGCAGAAGACCCCCACTCATCACCTGTACCTCCGGTGGTTGCGCATCGCCCAGGCCACCATGGCCGCCCTCCGGTTCTCCCGCACGTCGTGGACCCTCACAATATCCGCTCCCAGAAAAATGCTGGTGGCGGTGGAGGCCAGTGTGCCCTCCAGCCGCTCGTCAACAGGCAGGTCCAGGACGCCGCCTATGAAACTCTTTCTTGAGACGCCCACCAGCACGGGCCACCCCAGAGAACGGAAGGTGTCCAGGTGGCTGAGGACCTCAAGGTTGTGCCCCAGGTTTTTTCCGAAACCTATGCCAGGGTCAAGGATAATCTTTTCCACCCCCATTTCCTGTGCCCGCATGGCCCGCTCAGAGAGGAAGACGGCTATCTCCTCCACAACGTCTGTGTAGGTGGGGTTTTTCTGCATGTCCCTGGGCGTGCCCTTCATGTGCATCAGCACCAGCGCTGCGCCTTGGTCTGCTACAGCCCTGAGAAGCCGCTCGTCCTTTCCGCCTGTTATGTCGTTTATGATCTCCGCGCCCATGTTGAGGGCTTTTTCCGCCACCTCCCACTTGTAGGTGTCAACGGATATGGGGACGTCAACGGAGTCCAGGAGCGCTCTCAGCACGGGGCCGACCCTCTCCCACTCCTCTGCCGCCGACACCGGCTCTGCTCCGGGGCGGCTGCTCTCACCCCCTATGTCTATTATGTCCGCCCCCTCCTCAACCATCTCAAGTCCCCTCTCAACCGCTCTGTCCGGAGAAAACCACAGTCCCCCATCGCTGAAAGAGTCAGGTGTGACGTTCAGTATGCCCATTATGACCGGCCCGTTTTCGGAGGGTATCCCCAGGTTTCCAACTTCTATCCTCCGGGGGCCTTCCAGGGTGTTTCTGACAAGGTCTTCTATCAGAGCGCCAACATCCCGGAGCCCAAAGGGCTGCCCGGCGAGTTTATGGGCGAGTTGTCTGAGCTGTTTTATCGTCCCATGTATGAGAATGTCGCTCTTTTCAACGGAACAGTTAGCAGTCCCCCTGGCGACACTCGCCTCTCCTCCGCAGGCGAGCATTTCCTGTTTCAGAATATTTGCAGCGGGGCTGGAGATGTCATGGACCTCTATTGACAGGGAGATCATCTTCTCCCTCATCAACTCTATACCGGCGGGGTCAACCCCTATCCTTTCCATGACCTTTTCGCCCTCTACGGGGCTGTCCAGGCGGCGCACAAACCCGGCAGGCATTTTCTTTTCACCCGGTCGGGAAGAGGACGCCGGGGTTAAAAAAGGTGTTGGCAGGAACAAATTAAGTGGAAACATCATCTCCTGGCCCTGCTCCGGATCCTCTCCAAAAAAGAGGGCGGCAGGACGTCTTGCAGGAGGTCGCCGTACCCCTCTACGTACCTCCACGTGGGGTGGAACCTGACACCTCTCTTTCTGCATATATCCACGAGGGCCGGGAGGGCTTTTTTCACCTCTTCTTCGGCAAAACCAGTTGAAAGGCTGATTTCAACCCCGACGATTTTTCCGTCCATCTTTTTCTCCGTCAGAATGAACCCTGTGCACGTCTTACTATGCATGACAAGGGGGACGATCGCCGTGTTTTTTCCCAGAAACACCTCTTTTACAACCTTTTCCACACCCCCCTCCGTTCTGACGAGTTGAAATTTCTCTTCGTTGAACCTGGAGGAGGTGGCATCACGATATTCTCTATCAGAATTCCATATCAGCCATGCCAGAAAGAAACACCCCGTCCCCACCGCCATGAACAGACCATCCACCAGCGGCCTCCCGCCATTCCTGAAAAAATCGTCCAGAGATATACAGGTGACAAGAGCCCCGACAAATGTTACAGCAGGAATGGCAACGAGAACGGCCACAGGGAGTCCCCGCTCTTTTTTTATATAAACCCACGTAGTACTCAAAGATGGTGTCCTGATACATTCGCTGTTTTCTCTTGCGCTGTTTCCTTCTAGCATCCTTATTCTATATGTCAGTCCGCTCTTATTTTTTGTGGAAATGAAACTGTTTTATACACGGAGCGTTTTATCTTTTACGATGAGTGGTGAAATGTTGCTTCTGCTTTTCACAGTCGCCGGGGGTTTGCTCGTTCCCCTGCTCGTCTTTCTGGTTTTTTTCGTCTACCACGAGGACCACCCCGGTTTCATGGAGCATGTGGGCCTGGAGCCCCAGGAGGTCTCCCTGCTCCTCCTCGGCTCTTTCATAAGCGCCACGTTCAACATCCCCCTGCTCGTTGGAAAAAACCTTTTCCTGGGCCTCAACGCCGGCGGAGCCATAATACCGATAGTGCTCTCGGCTTATTTTTTCTGGAAACACCGCCCATCCCCCTATCTCTCTCTGTTTTCCATCCTGGCCGTTGCTCTAACAGCACACACGTTCACAACGTACATACCCGACATGGGGGTGGTCTCATTCTTCCCCTATTATCTGTTTCCCTCTTTTGTAGCGTTCGGGATAGGGTACGCCCACCCCGGAGGCCAGAGAGCAGTCGGAAAACGGTTTGCCGTGGCATACGGCGGGGGATGTCTGGGCAACCTCCTGGGAGCGGACTTGGTCCGCATCCCTCTCATCGTAAAAACCGCTGAGAACAGCGTGATGGTGGGCTCCATAGGGGGGGCG
>Ga0190313_1001977_pt1 | contig 10424 bp, 13 predicted proteins | sample 4870071011_MG_FD_169989 | JGI IMG/M metagenome (GOLD analysis project Ga0190313, IMG submission 169989) | Hydrothermal vent sediment bacterial communities from Southern Trench, Guaymas Basin, Mexico - 4870-07-10-11_MG | ecosystem: Environmental > Aquatic > Marine > Hydrothermal vents > Sediment ...
TGCCCTCTGCTGTGAAACAGGACTTGCTGTTGCACATATTATAATGCTAGCCAGGCGCGCTTTTCCTCCCATATTTCTTTGCGGCTTCGACCATGGCCTTGAGATTGGCCGTGGGAGTATAGGGGGACAGTCCGCAGCCCGGCGCCAGTATGTCCACGCCCTTCTCTATGACGCTTTTACACTCAGCTTCAACCGTTTCAGGGCTCCCTTCAACTAAAATCCCCACGGGGTCTATGTTGCCTATTATGCATGCACGACCCTTAACCCTCTCTTTAGCTTTTCCGACATCCACCTTCTGATCTATGCTAATCCCATTAACTCCGCTTTCAACTATCAGTTCAAGTATTGGTAAGGAGTTCCCGCAGACATGGAGTACCGTTGGGTGGCGGAGCCTCTCCACTATCCTTCGCAGGTATTCTAGGTTGAACTCTTTGAAGAACTTGGGCCCTATAGTAGATGCCACGGGCTCTACCAGGCATATGACGTCGGCTCCAGCATCCCTCAATGTCCCTGCGTAGTCTGCTAAAAACCTCCAGGCAACATCGAGAACCCTCTTAACAATTTCCGGCTCCTTCATCAACGCCATCATTGTCCTATCCATGCCAATGATGTAGCCCGTGAGGGTAAACGGACCCGTAACTCCGGCTATGAGCGGGACGTCACCTCCAACCTCGCGTTTAAGGATTTTAGTGGCCTCAATAATAGTAGCTGTAGGCGCCTCTTTTGGGTCAACGGGCTCTACTTTTTCTGGCTCGGGATGTGATGAAGCCACGGTTGGAGTGAAATCCCTCCTATCTTCGTGGTAATCCACTCTGCATCCCAAAGCCTCAGCTTCAGCATATATTCCAAATGGCACTCTAACAGCTTCTAGACCAGCTACTCTATGAGCGGCAATGGCTAGTCTAGCCATTTTCTCGGCATTTCGATGAGCTTCAGGCCAGTAGGCCCCAGAGGCCTCCATAAGCTCAAGGGTTCCTGTCTGAGTCACGCTTAAGGCTGGTATTCTATCAACAGGTTTGAGGGACAGTGAATTCAAGAGCCTATCCAATAAGGTCAGCTCATCCACCCTTAAATCACCCCCACTACTGAGGCAACGCTTAATTATCGGCTTAGTCCAAATTTATCCTTTAAGTTTTGTTAAGTCAAGCAAGTTCAAATGTCTTCTTCAATGGCTCTAGTCTTTAACCAGCTCAGCAACCATCGTGGCAACGCCGAGCTCTAAAGGGTCATGGATTAAGTTCTCCTTTGGGAGCTTGGAGAGAGCTTCGCGCGTTAAGCCTATAGGGATCGCGGGAGCTGACACTATCGTGTCCTTCCCTATGAAGTCTGCTGGTATAACGTTCACGCCTGGTGCAGCCAATAAGATCAAGTTGCTCTTGCTAAGGGCCTCAGCAATGGAATGACATACGTGTATTCTTTCAGGGAAGCATTGAGCCAACCTTAGAGCCTTTTCCTCGTCTACATCGTAAACGTAAATTATTGCCTTCTTGGCAAGCAGGTATTTAGCGGCTGAGGAGCCAACTCTGCCAGCACCTATCAATGCAACAGGCTTTCCATCTAGACCTCCAGCCTTTATGTCTAAGGCCGCTGCATAGGCTTTTCCCGTGGCCTCATGATTGTAGGAAACCCGCAAGAGCTTGAAGTTGAAGCCCGCGAAAACGTGATCATCAGCAGCAAATACGATGTCGCAGCCCTTGGCGATGGCTTCAGCAAAGCCCGCCACATCGGTCTCCCTTGAGATCTCAGTGCTTAGCCCTAAGTACTCAAGAACTGAAGCAACAGCTTCAGCAAACCCCTCTATTATCCCCTTGCCAGCAGTTATCGGTACCACCATTGCCCTATGTCCTTGAAGAACTTCCAAGAGGCTCCTCTGAAGACCAACAGCCCTTTCAGCTATTTCAGCTATGGACGCTCCAACCCTGGACTTGATTTCCTCATCGTGTTGCGCTATTCTCTTGGGAATATCCCTTACGTGCTCAGGCGTCAATCTTGTCATAGAGGCTTAACACTCCTGGAGGCGACGAGTCCTCTAACCCGTTAATTTTGTATTCCGACATTATGGATTCAATTACTCTCTCCATGCGCCTTTTAGCCTCTCTCAAACTCCCTCCACGCACAATAAGCGTGGCCACAAAGGCATTTGCCCCCTCGCAATTGAAGAAGTTCGTCAGCGCCTCAGAAGCGCCAAAGAACTCCTTCCTAAGCTCTATGCCTGGCACGCACATGTAATGCTCACCAACAACCTTAAGCCTTCCACATGCAATCGTTATGTGCTGATATATCACCGCCTCTTCTCTACTCAGCTTAAAGCTTGGAAGCCTCTCATTGAGGAAAAGGTCGCAGAGAAGTTCAACCATGTTCAGGCCCGTTGATTGGTAAACCACTGTTGGGGTTTGACTCGGGAGGCGCGCATTCGCCTCAATCACCTTCACCTCTTCGCCTTGAAGTACTGGCTGTATGTCGGTTAAGCCTGTGAGGTTTAGCCCTTCAACTAACCTCTCTCCAAGTGCTATCACTTTTTCCTTGACCTCCCTGCTCAAGGGGCATGGAGCGAGAACCCTCTTGCAACTGTAGTTCTCGTCAAACTCAAGCCAAGTTATCTGCATGGGCCTTGAAATCCCCCTGAAGCCTAGTAGTTCCAAGGAGAGGAAGCTGCCCGCTACATACTCCTGTATTAAGTACTTCTCGCCTTGTCGGCGGAATTTCTCAATGCTCTCCTCCAACTCTACACGGTTTCTAACGAGGCGCACACCTCTGCCTCCACTTCCAAAGACAGGCTTTATGATTAAGGGGTAGCGAGCATGGGGATAGAGGTTGGGGTGGGGGATGCCCCACTTGTCAAAGCACTCGATAGCCTTCAGCTTATCTGAAGTAGTCATAAAGGCCGCGTTGTCTTGGAGAAAGGGCAACCCCATGCTCTTGCAGATCTTCTCCAATTTCAGCAACACGTCGACTTTTTCTAGGGCTGGTAGGATGGCATCCACGCCGGCAAAGACTCTCTTTGCAGCATCGCCTTCCTTCACCACATCAATTTTGTAGAACTCATCGGCAAGGCGTAGAGCTGGAGGGCGATCCTTCTTATCGATGAGAATTGTTCTATATCCAGCCTTCTTAGCTAGGTAGAGGGCCTCTATGCCCTGAAGCTCGCCGCCCACTACGCACAGCCTTACATCCAATTACTTAACCCACCTCTTGCGCAGACGTTCCTTTTCCCTCTCAACCCATTTGTAGTAGGTCTGCTTATCGGATGGTTCAAGTCCAAGCCTTTCAAGATATGGTTTTACGCCTTCTACAGTCCTGAGACCTCTATCAACATCTAAGCTTGCTTGAGCAACGCCGGCAAGACCTTTAGCCGGCGGTATGAGTGAGGTCACAGCGTTCGCCCCAGCCATAAGCCTAAGCTCCAGCCCCTTCAGCCCATCGATGTCATAGGATGCTGGAATTATCCTGTCCTGGTGTACAAGCCTCATTAACGCTATGGCCCTCATCTCATCTAGTATGGGCGGAGGAGGCAAATTTTCCATGGGAGTTCCCCTCTGAGGGACGAAGCCCATAACCCTGACCTGCTGAGCACCCAAGCCTTTCATTTCAAAGATCGCGTTGATGACGTCTTGCACGGTCTCTCCAACGCCCAGCAAAATGCCGTCCTCCACCAATAGCCCCTCTCTTAAAGCATTGAGCTTAGCAATCACCCTTTGATCAAAGTCCTGGCCCGGTCTAAGCTTTGAAAAGAGGTTCCTATTGTAGCTCTCCTGATATAACGCATACCAATCTGCACCTGCTTGGCTTAGTCCTGCCAAGGCGCTACGCGGCAAGACGCCTGGCGAGACCATTAAGGGAATGTCGAAGGTTTTCTTTACCTCTCTGCATATGCTTAAGAGGTAATCATATCCATCTCCTCCATGGATCAAAGGATCCTCGCCCATAGTTAGATCGACGAGGTGAACCCCCGATTTCACTAGCTCACCGACGGCATCCAAGATTTCGCTTAGGCTCTTCCTATAGCGAGGAGCGTTGATATTGGCCCTCCGATAGAAGCAAAAAGTGCACGCATTCCGACAATACGTCGAGAAGTAGACAAACCCGTAAAGGAACACCTTTCTACCAAAGAAGCGCTCGCAAACCCTTCTCGCAACGTAGAAGAGCGCCAAGTTCTCATTAATTCCCCGAGACTTAGCAAGGTATGCCAACTCCTCAGGCGTGATCTCTTCGCCATCCAGCGCCTTACCTAAAATTTCCAATACCCTTTCACTACTTAGCTCAAAGGCGTATAGCCTATCCTTGTTGTAAGACATCAATTCTAGCACCGTCCAGGTATGTCAAGCTTCTAGACACGCGCGCTATGGAGTAGCATCCCTTAATGACCATGGCGAGCCTCTCCACGCCAAACCCCACGCCGACCCATGGTTCATCTATGCCCCAGTGCACGTCCATGGGCTTAGGCCCTATGGCCGCTGAAGCCACTTCAACTCCTCCAACCTTCACATCCAGCGTCTCGCCATAAACTTCAGAGCTCTCCCGCGTAACCTCATAATCTTTGACCTTGACGGCCTCCATAAGCACCTCGATAACTTCAAGTAGCCTTTCCTCAGGATCCTTGTTAGGAGCCAGCTCTACTAAATTGAACATGGTGAACTCCTCTAAGTGCAAGGGTCCTCCCGTGTCTCGTCGAAAGCATGGCCCAACCTCAAACAGTCTAAGCGGCTTCTGCAAAGTCTTGAGCTTGCTCATGACGGCATAGAGCCCTGGCGCCAGCATAGGTCTTAAGCAGAGCTTGTTCCCCAGCCAAAATATCTGCTTCCAGAGATTACTCTCCTCTCTTATCCCCATCTTCTTGATGAAGTCCTTTGTAATGATGATAGGGGTTACGACCTCCGAAAACCCCATTGCTAGAGCAGCGCTCCTAAGCTTTTCCTCCACAACCCTAATTGCTGGCTTTCGCTTAGCATTTAGATAATTCTTCAGGGACTCGATGTTTCTTCTAGTCAAGTCCTTTATCAACCTATTAAACTCGCGCTCCCTCTCATCGATTGACTCAAATTCCCTACTACTAATGATCTCAATGAGCTCACGATCTGAGCACAGCTCCCTCAACCTCTGTATTTGACCAGGGCTAAATTTTAAGCGGAGCACTGCAGAGGCTTCCTCCCTAACCATCGTAGGAAGGCTTCCTCTTCCTAAAGCTTCTGCCATATTGAATCCTCATTGCCTGCTTCTCCTCATGCTTTAGCCTCTCCCGAGGTGGATGAGCTGCTAAAAAGCTTTTAGGAATTCCACAATATCTACACGGCTCCCAATAAATCATCTTGGCAATCCATCTAGCGGCCCTTGAACGCTTAGAATTCCTCACTCTAACGTTAATGCCGCAAGCCATGGTCAGGTGCAGGAGATCACCACTATACTTAACATCCCTAACTTTATGAAGGATCCTCCTTCTTGAAGGATACACCATGTAGTGCTCAATGAGCTCTGATAGAGCCATTCTCCTTCCCAAGAAGCCCCCCAAATGACAATAGCCTAGAAAAAGTATAAAATTTTCACCCTTAGCCTCTCAAAACTAATTATTAACGCCATCTACACGACGCACATCAGCTACTCTATATTAAACAGCTCTTTAAGCGTATCAAGTATGGGTGGACCCCTTGGCTCATCACAAGAGATCTGGTTCTAAGGAAGAGCAAGTGAACGTTATACAAAAGAAGATTCTATGGATCTTGTACAACAGGTTTAAGGGAATTGCAACTCTACGAGAGCTAATGTGTGAATCGAGGATGTGCCTTGGAATGCTGCTCAATAACTTGTCTACTTTAATCGAAATGGGTCTTGTAGAACAAAAAGGTGATGACACATACGCATTAACAAGAAGGGGGAAAAGCATTGCTAAGAAAATAATGTAATGGGCTGTGGGCTCCATCCTTCATCCATTAAGTGCACGAAGAAGAAATAAAAAGGCTGGAAAGAATAAGTAATTATGCTGGGGGATGAGCTTATGTCTGAGGAGATTCTTGAAAGAATTAAGAGGTCGGTCGTTGAGGGGAATGCTGAGGAAGCGCGCTCTGCTGCCGAGGAGGGATTAAAGAAGGGTCTCTCAGCACATACCATCCTTGACGCCCTCGTTGCAGGCATGAACGTTATAAGCAAGAGGTTTGAAGATGGGGAGATATTTCTCCCTGAAGTCATGATGGCTGCCGATGCCATGATAGCGGGCATTTCAGTAATAGAGCCTGAGCTCACTAGAGGGGGAGGAACAGCTAAGCTGGGTAAGGTGGTCATAGGTACTGTCGAGGGGGACATCCACGATATAGGCAAGAACCTCGTCGCCATAATGCTGAAGGGGGCTGGCTTTGAGGTCTTCGACTTGGGCAAAGACGTGCCAGTGGAGAAGTTCGTGGAGAAGGCCAAAGAAGTGGATGCCCAAATAATTGCTGTCTCTGCTTTGATGTCCACCACAACTCCTGGCCAGAAGAGGGTTGTTGAGGCTGCTAAAGAAGCTGGGATCTATCCCAAAGTGAAGATTATGGTGGGCGGCGCATGCACAACACCTGAATGGGCTCAGCAAATAGGAGCACACTATGCTCCTAATGCTGCTGAAGCCGCTAAGCTGGCAAAAAGCTTAGTCGGAGGAGGATAATAACGCAACGAATATAAAATATAAAAAACGAGTCGATAAAATATAAAATAGTGAGGAGGTAAATGGAGCATGGTGCGAGAACGTAGATTAACGCCCATTGACGTTTATCTCAGAGCGACGACTGGACCAAAAGTCGATGAAAAAGAATGGGACTTCAAAATAATACCCCAGAAGACAAAGGAGCTCGTCAAGGAATACGACATTAAGATAGATAGGAATACAATAATTCCAGATGGGGATTTGGCTGATCGCATATATGAAGCTGGTTTTCGCCTGCTAGTTGAAACTGGGATTTATTGTACAACTACTGGTAGGGTTATAAAGGTTACTGAAGATGAGGTGAGGGATGGGCTAAAGTACGCCCCTAAAGAGCTTTGGCTAGGCTATGGAAAGGACGCTGCACACATGGTTCAGAGGAAGGTTGGAGGCGAGAACTATAGGAGAAAGCCGATAATACAGGGAGGCCCAACTGGTGCGCCTGTTTCAGAGCAAGTATTCCTCCCCATGCACATTAGCTATGCGCAAGAAGCCGTTGTTGACACCATAGTTAATGGCGTTCTCAGCACTTATCAAGGAATAGACGTGACTCCGGGGAACCCCATAGAAGTAAAGGCCGTGAAGGTTGAGCAGCAATTGGTGCGCTTGGCTTGCGCTCTTGCTGGAAGGCCCGGCATGGGGGTATAGGGCCCAGAGACCGCTGTTGGCTCACTGCGTAACGAGGCTGATTTCTTCTGGCCAGAGTATGGGCTCTGTGGGCTTAGGCCCAACGATAGTCATGAAATATCGCAGTTAAATGAGCTCAAGATAGACTTGGGCTTCTTGGTCCAGCTCCAGCACTGCGTAGATTGGGGAGCCGTTGTAATGGTTGAGCAAATGCCCATAGTCGGCGGGTATGTCGGAACAGTCGAGCAGGCTGCGATTTCAAATGTCGCTACGCACTTAGCAAGCTTCGCCCTATTCTCAGCTAGCTACCACCTAGATGGCCCCGTCCACGTTAGATGGGGAATAACGACCGCGCGCGAGGCCCTTCAAGTTGCTGGCCATGCCGCTATGGCCTTGGACAGGAACACCGACGTCCTCATAGCCAATCAATACTACCCATTAGCAGGCCCATGCACCGAAATGTGTCTATATGAAGTGGCTGCACAAGCAATTACTGACACTTGCTCAGGAAGAGAGCTACTATCAGGTTCGGCCTCAGCTAAAGGCGTTGCACTCGACTACACAACAGGCATGGAGGCCAGGGTTATGGGAGAAGTCGCAATAGCAGCTACGAAGCTAAGCCCGAAGCAGGCAAATGAAGTGTTGAACAACATCTTAGCCCTATACGAGAAGAACTACAAGGAGTACGCGGTAATGGGCGGCAAGGGCAAGAAGTTCCAGGAGTGCTACGACGTAGTGACTGTCAAGCCAAAAGAGGAGTACCTAAAGGTCTACGAAAAGGCCATGACAACCCTTGAAGACTGCGGCCTCCCACTAACAGGCATATGGTAAAATTAATTAAGTAAAAAACTCTCCTTTTTTTATTTTTAAGTTCAATTTCGTGACATGAATGAGGAGTGATGGGTGAGAGAAGGTGGAGTTAAACCTCTGGACGTTCATTAATATAGGTATCATGTTGGTTGCTATAGCTCTTATTGCGTGGATGGTAATTGATGCGATAAGGGTATCGCGCCGTAAAAGGTGACAAAGATGGGAGAACAAGCTGCAGGAAAAGGATCGTCCTCCCAGGAAATTACGCTAGTTAAGGCTTTGAGGCCATTTCACGTATGGGCATTAGGAGTAGGAATAGTGTTAGTCGGCGAGTTCATGGGTTGGAATTTTACCATAGCCAAGGGGGGAACGTTAGCAAGCTTACTTGCCTGTTGGTTTGCTGGTACCCTTTATATTACACTTGTCCTTATAACTGGAGAGCTTGGATCATGCATTAGTAAGGTTGGAGGGCCTTATGATTGGGTTAGGGTTACTGTAGGCCCTGGAGCAGCATGGATTGTGGGCGTAGCTGTAATGATGGAGTACCTGTGCTTGGAGGCTGGCGATGCCATTGTGACAGCATTTACCTTAAAGGAGTTCTTTCCTGAGCTTGAGGTCTTCCCATTAACATTATTGCTGGTTGCCATCTTGACATTCTTAAATTACAGGGGGGTCGTACTAACATTAACCTTTAACTTCATTATCACATTCACGGCATTCTTAACGATCATTGCATTATTCATAAGCTGGGTGTGCGGAGTATATCCAATGCATCCAGAACTCAGAGCTGAAGCGGCATTGCCCTTTGGCTTGGTAGGCCTATTTGCAGCCTTACAATTTGGCCCATGGTATTACCTTGGCATTGAAGGAGCCGCCATGGCTGCTGAGGAGACCCGGAAGCCTGGAAGAGATGTGCCATTGGGTCAGCAAGCCGGCATGATAACGCTCCTAATAGCAGCTGCCCTTACATGGTTCCTCTGTACAGGCCTAGTTCCAGCTGAGAAATTGGGTGCTTCGGCGTATCCGCTTCTAGACGCAGCGCTTGCAACTGGGAATTTCGGTCTAATAGTAGCATTAGCTATTGGAACTCTATTCTCTTGCATGGCAAGTGCTAATGGTTGTATCTGTGATACTTCTAGATCTTGGTTTGCACTTTCGAGGGAAGGCTTCTTTACAACATGGTTTGCAGACGTCCATCCAAAGTATAGATCTCCATATAGGACGGTCCTCTTCACATTGCCAATAGCAATAGCATTAGCCTTTAGCGGTCTACTGGATCAAGTAATCACCTTCTCGATTATATCGGGGCTGGTCTGCTACATATTCATCCCATTGGCATTAATCCGCTTCAGGAAGTTATGGCCGACAGGTGAAATACACAGGCCCTATGTCTGCCCTATGCATAAGGCAGTAGCTTTTACAGCCATAGCCTTCACTTACATTATCATGCTCTCATTATACTTTGGCTACTTCATAAACATGCTGGCCGCTATTCTATTCTATGTTGTGATCTACCTATATTTTGCACTTTACAGGATCAAAAGAATTACAGCAAAAATAGGCTGGGAGGAATATGGCTGGCCTGCCCCTAAGGAATAATAAGCAGGAAATAGTAAGCAGGAGGTGGAATGGATGACTTCAGATGTTGACATCGAAGCACGTTATAGAAGAGGATTGATGAAGGATTGGCTCTTGATAATATCAATGCTATTGTTCCTCACTGGCGTAGAGGTATTCATATTCCTTAGAGCCCTCATAGAGATCCCCTTACAAGTGACATTTCCAGTTCTTATCTGGATCCTCGTGCTTTTGCTCGTCTACATGTGGTCCGGCTATGTAGCTGTTGGCATTCATTTGAAGAAAAACATGTATAAGGAGAAGTTCTATGAATAAGGGGGGTTGAAAGTGAGCTCTAAGGGGAGGAGTGCAAAGGAGAGGTTTATAGAATTCTTCGACATAATCTTCATAGTCGTGGCGGCTTATGTGTGTCTGCTGATCCCAATGCTCTTGCGTGGCCGAGTAATAGTTGGATGGAGTGGAGGAGCTGCAAGGTTGGTATACGTATGGGACCCGTTTACATTTGCAGCTTTCGCTGCACTAATAGCAGCATTCTTCATTGCCACATATCTGCACTCAGTTAAGCATCATAAGAGGCTTGTTGAGAGAGAGCGTGTAAGCTCTGGACAAGCTAAATAAGCCTCATCGTTCACCACCCGATTCCACGGCTCTCAATGTTAAAATGCGTGACTCAAAGGCATAGGAAGCGGCAATAAGGGGGTTGTCGTGATTAATTGGGGGCCGGTCGAGGCGACCGTAGGGG
>Ga0190313_1001978_pt1 | contig 10414 bp, 6 predicted proteins | sample 4870071011_MG_FD_169989 | JGI IMG/M metagenome (GOLD analysis project Ga0190313, IMG submission 169989) | Hydrothermal vent sediment bacterial communities from Southern Trench, Guaymas Basin, Mexico - 4870-07-10-11_MG | ecosystem: Environmental > Aquatic > Marine > Hydrothermal vents > Sediment ...
GTTTTGTGCAGAAGACGCAAGAATAACCCTGTTTTTGTGGGTGACCCTGGGGTCGGTAAAACAGCGCTTGCCGAAGGTCTTGCCCAAAAAATAGCAGGCGGGAATATTCCGGACAAGTTAAAAGATATTGAGATATTTTCTCTGGATCTTGGGGCGCTGCTGGCCGGCACAAAATTTCGCGGCGATTTTGAGCAGCGTTTAAAAGGGGTGATTACTGCCCTTAAAAAGAAAAAGGACGCAATACTTTTTATTGACGAGATTCATACAATTGTTGGAGCAGGGGCTACAAGCAGCGGCACAATGGATGCTTCCAATATTTTAAAGCCTGTTTTATCAACGGGTGAGCTTCGCTGTATAGGTTCAACCACATTTGAGGAGTATAAGAACCATTTTGAAAAGGATCGTGCCCTGTCCCGGCGTTTTGAAAAAATCGAAGTTGCAGAGCCGCCTGTTTCAGAAACCATTCATATTTTAAAGGGTCTTAGGACCAGATATGAAGAGCATCATGGAATTGCATATACTGATCAGGCTTTGAAATCGGCGGTGGAGCTGTCTGCTAAATATATTAATGACAGGTTTTTGCCTGATAAGGCAATAGATGTTATTGATGAGGCAGGGGCTTTTGTTTCACTCTATGGAGCTTCGAGCAGGAAAAAAATTCATCCTTCTGATATTGAAAAAATTGTTGCAAAGATGGCAAGAATACCCACTGTCAGCGTGTCAACATCTGACAAGGCAAAGATTGAGACCCTTGAAGAGAGACTTGAAGAAGTTGTGTTTGGTCAGGATATGGCTATAACATCAATGGTTGCATCCATAAAACGTTCACGCGCAGGGCTTGCAATACCTGACAGACCCATAGGATCATTTCTTTTTACAGGTCCCACAGGTGTGGGCAAAACAGAGGTGGCAAGACAGCTTTCATTTAATCTTGGAGTAAATTTTTTGCGGTTTGACATGAGTGAATATATGGAAAAGCATGCTGTTGCCCGTTTAATAGGGGCGCCTCCAGGATATATAGGTTTTGATCAGGGGGGGCTTTTAACCGATGGAGTAAGAAAACACCCCTACAGTGTGATTCTTCTTGATGAAATGGAAAAAGCACATTCGGATGTCTTTAATATTTTTCTTCAGATAATGGATCATGCAACATTGACGGATAATAATGGGAAAAAGGCGGATTTCAGAAATGTTATTATAATTATGACCTCAAATGCAGGGGCAAGGGAGATGAGCGCTAAGACCATAGGTTTCGGTGAAACCGGGTATGATGCAGACAACAAGGGGAAAAAAGCAGTAGAAAGACTGTTTAGCCCTGAATTCAGAAACCGCCTTGATGAGATTATTAATTTTAATCCCTTAACCGTTGAAATAATGGAAATGGTTGTGGACAAGTTTATAAAAGAGCTGAACGAACAGCTTGAGGTAAAAAAAGCGCATCTTTCCATTACTCCTGAAGTGAGAAAATGGCTTGCAGATAAAGGGTATGATCCGCGTTATGGAGCCAGGCCTCTTGGCAGATTAATTCAGACCCGGATTAAAGACTCTCTTGCTGATAATCTGCTTTTCGGTAAACTTGCAAAAGGAGGAGGGATCTATATTGATATAAAAGGCGAGGAGCTTGTTTTTACATATAAAAATAAAAAACAGTTGAGTCTGTAAGACCAATTTTAAAACGCCCCCTTTGGAAGCCTGCGTTGATCTGCCCGGTCTCCACGGCAGTTCCAAATTTTAGTCCTCTAAATACTCAATCTATTCCTATAGTTCAAATTTTCGTCTTCCCTTATATTGAACCCCTTATATTGAACAAAGATATCGAGCAAAATTGAATATTTTAAAACCAGCCCTTTACTCAATTTTAATCATTGAACAGTCCGGATTTCAATAAAAAATTCTTTGTTGACAGAATGATATTTAGATAATATATTAAATACAAACAAATAGTATTTGCTGTATTTAATATTTTTTAATAAAGTGTTTTTAATGGGGGAATAATATAATAAAAATAAAGTGGATTGAGTTTTTTGCAAAATGCTCCTTTTTCCAATTTTAAAGCAAAGATTAAATTTTATGAATAAATTTTTTTATTTTTAATAATATTTAGTTGGAGGGTATTATGGGAACACCGTTAAAAAAAGATTTGGAAGCCCTGGAGAATCCGGGAATAAATTCTTTTGAGCATATCTCGGTCAGCTCTAAACCATATGAATGGGGCTTGGGCTCCACTCCTCGTACAGCCGAGCTCAGAGAAAGTCTGTACAGCAAGGCAGTTCTTGTAAAAGACTGGACAGATATGCTTTCAGGAATGGCAAAACCAACATTCAGAAAAAATGTCAGGCTTGATGTTGACAGGGCAAAACTTGTTACAGATTCATACATAGAAACAGAGGGTAAACCCCTGACAATCAGAAGGGCGCTCTGCATGGAAAAACTGTGTGAGGAGATTCCTTTGTTTATTGAAGACGGCCAGCTTTTAGTCGGGGATCCTAACAGCGCTCCTGATGAAATCAGATGGTTTCCTGAGGTCGCATGTGATTATATGATCGATGCGGTACAACCTGATGGTGGTTTTGGTCATATGGTCGATGATGAAGAGAGAAAACTGATTGTTGATTATATATGCCACTACTGGAAAGATAAATGCCAGGATATAATGGTTACAGAGGCGATTCCTGAAGATGTGCTGCCATATCTGCATCGCGGAGTAGATAACCCTTCATTTTATGCATCTCACTGGAATTCAGGGCGTAATATCATAGGTTACGATTTTGAGGTTTTATTTGAGCAGGGTCTTAATGCAAGAATTAAAATGGTGGAAGAAAAACTGGAAGAACTTGAATCCGAAGCCATGGAAGGGATGTCAGGCAAGAATGTAAAGGATTATCTTACAAAAAAGCAAAACTGGGAGGCTCAGATTATTTCAGGCAGGGCTATGGTTCGTTTTGCCGAAAGATATGCAGAACTTGCCCAGCAGCAGGCGGCTGAGCAGAAAGATGAGAAGCGTAAAGAGGAGCTTCTGGAACTGGCCCGAATATGCCGCAAAGTTCCGGCTAATTCTCCGGAAAGTTTTTATGAGGCCCTGCAGTTTTTCTGGCTCATAGATATTGCCGGAAAATATATTAACGTGCCAAGTAATGGTTCAGGAGTCCGCATAGATCAGGTATGGTATCCTTATTATAAAAAAGATATTGAAAACGGAGTTATTACAAGGGATCAGGCAAAGGAACTTCTTGAGTGCTGGATGATACGCGTTCAGGCAGTTGGAAGCCATGCAGAAGAACCGCAGCTTTTTACACTGACATCAGGTTCAGAAATATTTTATACTGCAAATATCGGCGGAACCCATATGGACGGCACAGATGCATGCAATGATTTAACCGCTCTTATTCTGGAAAATATCGCAACACTTCGTTTAAATCAGCCGCCTTTAATGGTTCGTTTCCATAGAAACATGTCTGAAGATATTTTGACCCGGATTACGGAAACAGTCAGGGCAGGCACAGGTCATCCATCTTTGTTTAACGAAGAGCTCATGGAAAAATGGGCGCTTATGCGCGGTTATTCGCCATATGACGCAAAGAGAACACAGGCAGCTGGATGCGTTGCAATGAACTGCACCGGAAAGTTTCTTTCTGCTGCATTTATGACAGAGGTAGGTTTTGTGACTCAGCCAAAAATGCTGGAGTATGCTCTTTTTCAGGGTGATGATACTTTTGGCATGGGCAACAGGGCAGGTTCTTCAAAAATTACCAGGCCTAAAACCAAAGATCCAAGGGAGATGAAATCTGCTGATGAACTTCTTGAAGCCCATTGCGAGCAGTTGAGCTTTTATATGAAAATGGGTAATATCTCCCATAACATAGGTCATCAAGTACTTCTTGAAAACTTTCCTGATCCTGCAAATTCCTTTCTGCTGGATGGAACAATGGAAGAGGGTAAGGATCTGCATCAGGCATGGACGGAGTTTGACACATGGCCGAATCTTATTTCACTTGGTTTTGTTAATGTTACAGACAGTCTTGCTGATATTCAGAAACTGGTGTTTGATGATAAAAAATACACGATGGATCAGCTTCTTGATGGACTTAAAACCAACTGGGAAGGAAAGGAAGAGATGCGTCAGGATTTTCTTAACGCTCCCAAGTACGGCAACGATGATGACTATGCAGATGCCTGGGCGGTAAAGGGAAGAACAAGGATACACGACGAGGCGCAAAAGATAAAGGATGCCTGGGGAAGACCGTGGACTTTTGACGGGAGTTCGGTTATTGCATATCAGGTTATGGCTTTTGGCATAGGCGCCACTGCAGATGGCAGATTTGCGAAAAACACCCTTGCTGACGGAAGTCGTTCACCTTCAATTGGAGCTGATACTGAAGGCCCAACAGCAGTTCTTAATTCAGTCGGAAAGATACCATTTCTGCATACTGAACTTTTTAATCAGAGATTTATGCCCCAGTTTCTTGAAGGAGACAACAAGATTCTCTTTAATGAATACATGAGAGAGTGGTATGAAAAGATGACAATCCCGCACCTTCAGTTCAATGTGGTTGACAGCGGAGTATTGAGGGAGGCTCAGAAAAAACCGGATGAATATCCTGACCTTCAGGTACGTATTGCGGGTTACAGCGCATATTTTGTTGATCTTGCACCGGAAACCCAGGAGTCTATCATAATGAGGACAGAGCAGGGTTTTGCATAAAATATATATCATGGTTTTTACATTGATGATGTTGTAAAACAATCAACCGGTGCAGATGGATTCAATTTCTGTACCGGTTGATTTGGTTTTATGGGGGTGTTTATAATGCAAGTCATTGAGAACTCTATAAACGGTTATAAAGGGACTGGAATTATATTTAATATCCAGAGATGGGCTATTCAGGACGGTCCTGGTATGAGGACAACCGTATTTGTCAAAGGGTGTCCTTTAAGATGTGGATGGTGCTCAAATCCTGAATCCCAGGATTTTGGTTTTGAAATCATGACCAGAGATATTTTATGCATAGGATGCGGCAGATGTGTTGCAGTATGCCCGCAGCATGCTATTTCAATAGAGAACCTTTCTTCCAGCAAAACGGTTTTTAGTATAAAGGAAGCAAGCTGCCAGATGCCGTCAGGGGGAGTAAATGAACCTGAAGAAGAAGATTTAATGAACAAAGTTGATAAAATTAATATTGAAAAGGATTTTGTTCGAATTATTGACAGATCGAAATGTGATCAATGCTTAAAGTGTGCTGAAGCATGTCCTGCTAAAGCTATAATTGTGGCTGGTGAGGAAAAAACAGTCAGGCAAGTAATGGATGTGGTAATAAAAGATAGAAGCTTTTATCGCCGCAGCAAAGGCGGCATGACTATTTGTGGAGGAGAGCCTCTTAGTCAATGGGAGTTCAGTCTTGATTTGCTTAAGGACGCCAAAAAAAAGGGGATACATACAGCGCTTGATACAACAGGGTTTGCAAAATGGAAAGTGTTGGAAAAGCTGCTGGAATATTCAGACCTTGTGCTCTATGATGTGAAACATACCAATTCCAAAAAGCACAAAAAAGCAACAGGTGTTCCAAATGAGTTGATACTTGAAAATCTTTCAAAAGCGGTAAAAAAGACTACTGTCTGGATAAGAAGAGTGATTATTCCCGGAGTTAATGATTCTGATGAAGAAGCAAAAGCTCTTGCTGTGCTGGCAGCTTCATTTGATCCAAAACCCGCTAAAATATCACTCCTGCCATATCATAAATTTGGCTTAGGCAAGTATGAATCACTTGGCATGGAATACAGCTTCGATGATGTGCAATCGCTGCCGGATGAGAGAGTTCAGGAGATAAAGAGTATTACAGAAACCTTTTGTGATATTAAAGTAGATATAGGAAAATAGGAAAAAAAATGGAAAAAAAACCTGATGGATTAATTTTTAATATACAGCGGCTTTCCATAGTTGACGGGCCTGGAGGTCGTACTTCTGTATTTCTAAAAGGCTGTCCTCTGGAATGCAGGTGGTGTTGTAATCCTGAATCTATTGATAAGTCCCCTGAAATTTTATTAAACGATAATAAATGCACACTCCTTGGCAATTGCATTAATGCTTGTCCTAATAATGCCATTGAAATAAAAAACAGTAAAAGAACTGTAAACTGGAAGGAATGTGATGAATGCCTGAAATGTGTTGATGCCTGTTCAGCCAGGGGAATTGAGCAGGTGGGCTATAATTCAAACGTTGATCAGGTTATTAAAACTGTAATGCAGGATGCTCGTTATTATAAGCGTTCAGGAGGAGGAATTACAATTTCCGGTGGTGAACCCTTGTCCCAACCGGAGTTTACTCTATCCCTTTTTCAGGAAGCAAAAAGAAGACGCGTGCATACAGCCTTAGATACATGCGGTTATGCCCGGTGGGAAATTTTTGATCAGATTCTGGATTATACAGATCTTTTGCTATATGATTTAAAGCATATGGATTCAGCAAAGCATATGGAAGGAACCGGTGTCTCAAACGATCTTATACTGGATAACCTGCAAAAAATTTCAAAAAGAACTGATGTTAAGGTCTGGATCAGATTTCCTCTTGTTTTCGGCTATAACGATTCGGATAAACATATTAAAGAACTTTGCGGTTTTGTGAAGGATTTAGGAGGCGTTGTTGAAAGGATATCCCTGCTTCCTTATCATAATTTTGGAGAACCTAAATATGCGTCAGTTGGAAGAGAGTATCAATTTCCAGGCACTAAAATTCTTGGACAAGATCGTATGGAAGAGATTAAAAAAAATATAGAAGCTGAAGGTTTTAATGTTACGATAGGGGGCGGTAAATAGAGGGCTTTTGCATGATCGTTGATAAATCGTTTTTTTACTGGAGATATGTTATTCCAAAAAACTGGAAGTTCCCCATAGCTTATAAGGGGAAAATTTTGTCAAAGGAAGAGTACGGCGAACACTGGGGAAAATGGGTAGTTATGGGAACAAGGGAAGAGCTTGATGATTATGCTTTAAAGCTTGATAGTTATGTTGAAGATCGAACAATACAGGGGATAAAATACACTAAAGAGTCTGAAGCGATATTCGGGCTTTGCGAATGTGTAATGTGTGTTTTTTGTGATGACAGGGAAAGAGAAGATGTCTGGAAAGTATTATCCGGCGTGGGAGTAAAGATTAAGGTATGGGTGTACGACAGGGAAGTTTTTGAAATGTGGAGCCCTGGAGGAGAATTGATAGAACAATGGCTTGCCTCACATAATATTAAAGGGGATGAGGCTGAGGAAATAAGGCAGCAGACAAAGGATAATTTTGAAAAATGGCTGGATACAATTGGAAAAGAAGGTAACACGCCGTGGTCTTTTGAGATGATATAATTTTTTAGAGTTTACAGCAGCTTAAATAAAAAAATATCTTTTACCGTAAACCGTAAACCGTAAACCGTAAACCGTAAACCGTAAACCGTAAACCGTAAACCGAATATAGGTGATAAATAATGTTAAAAGATTGGAACCTGGAGTTGGAAGATTACCAGCCTGTTCCCATAGTATATCAGATGCGGGCTTCACTGCTGAGAAAAATTAGAAATGGCCAGGATTTTCTGCCGGACATTCAGGGCAGGGAAGAGACAAAGCGCGACGTTGCCCGTGCTCTTCTTTCAGGATATAATATTTATCTTGTATCTGAAGAGGGAACAGGGAAAACCAGATTGTCAAAAGCCTTAACTAAATTACTTCCACCCATATTTAAAGTAAAGGGGTGTCCTTATAATGACGATCCAAAGTGGCCAAAACATTTATTATGCAGCAGGTGCAGGGCAAGCAAGAACCCAGGCAAAGAATTCGGGGTTGAGATTATGCCCGGAATCGACAGGTTTTCGAGAATACAGGGGAACGATTATACTGACGAGAGCAAACTGCTGGGCATGAAAGATATCCAGGCCATAGCACAGGGCAAAAGCCCTACGGACATGGAGTCTTTCTCAGCTACAGGAGTTTTCAGGGCAAACAGGGGAATACTTTTTATTGATGAACTTCCTGCTGTGCGCACAAAGGTACAGGTTCTTCTTCACCCCATATCAGAGGAGAAAAAAGCCATACTCGAGGAGTATAATTGGGAACATCCCCTTGATCTTATACTTGTGGCGACCGGCAACCCTTTGGGATTTACCCATGTTAACGAGGTGCCGAGACCTTTGCTTGACAGGCTTGAGCTGATATATATGCCGCTTCCTTCAAAAAGTGTGGAGTTGGAGATAGTACTCAAAGAAAAGTTTAAGGCCGACAACTTTAGTTTTAACATGAAAGAAGAGGAAGAAACTCCTCTTTACAGCGATGATATTAAAGATGTGGAACGGACTGTTGCTTTGCCGTGGTGGATAATGCAGCTTTTAAACGAATCAATTGCATGCAGCAGGGAATGCGTTTCTCTTGAAAGACGGCCAAGTGTAAGGGGAAGCTATCGATCAATGGATCATACCTATGCCAGCGCAGAGCTTGAAGGCAAAAAAATAGCCGGTCTAATGGAAGTAAATTGCGGATTAAGACTTGCTCTCAGGGGAAGGATTGAGCTGAGGCCTGATTTGATTGATTTTGATGATCCGGCCAAAAGTTTTGACCGTGCGGCTGAATTAACAGAGGATCTTTTAACTGCAGCCATAGGAAACCTTGCAGATTTATTTTTAAGCGGGTGTGATAACAAAAAACTGTCTCTTGAGCTGAAGTCCCTTGCCGGGGATGGGATACGCAATATTACCTGGCAGATTAAAAAGTATAATGAATTAAATAAAGCTGTAGAAAACATGAAAGCCAAAGCAATGGAAAAAATTAATGCCGATCTTCTTAATAAAACTGAAAAAATACTGTTTGGCAAGCCTGAATCTGCAGAAGAAGATCTGCTTGAGGAGTATAATCTTTCTGCCGTTGAAGTTATTTATAATGCAGCTCTTCACAGGGGGCTTATAAATAGTAATGAGATTGAAAAGTCCCTGTTTGTTCCCAGGCTTGCTTCATGGACTTTGGAAAAAATTAATGCGGGAACTGCAAACCGGAAACCTCAGGTTCTGTCCACTGGAAGCGGATGAGGCGGATTATAATCTAGCTCAGTTGGGGTATCTATTTATAATAAGGACGTTTTTTTGAATATTAACTATTGTGAAATATGTCGTTCAAAACGGCTTCTTGATGAAGCAATTCTTTCTGAAATAGCACATTCCGAAAACAGTAGTATTAAGGATTGGCTGAAACAGCTCAGGGAAGGTGATGACGGTCGTTTTAAAGAGGTCGTTATGGATTATACCCGTGAGAGGATGGAAGAAGAGGCTGAAAAATATGGCGGCGAACTGTCTGACAGCGATATAACTAACAGTTTCAGAAGTAAAGTTTTGCCAAGAGATATTGAAAAAACTATTGAGAAGTATATAAATCAGGGAGACCTGGTTCTGGAAAAAGGAAGGATTAAGATAACCCATAGAGGAGCGGTTAAAGTAGCGAGAATTGTTAAACTGAAACTTGAAAATTTGAATCAGGAAAAATCGGGATCTCACAAGATAAAGGATGAAGGATTCGGGCTTAATCTCACAAACCATTCACGCAAATATGAGTTTGGAGATACCCTGAAGAATGTTGATGTTAAAAAAACCCTCTTTAAATCCCTTGAAAGAAACATACTGCAGGGTTTTGGCCCGACAATTTCCCTTAAATCCGAAGACTTTCATGTTTATGAGCCGACTTTTGAAGCAAGAATGTGTATCGGGCTTCTTATTGATGAAAGCGCCAGTATGGGGGATGAGAAAAGATCGGCAGCCATAGATATATGCCTTTCACTGGCAAAATTAAAAAAGCACGGAGATGTATTAAAGGTTCTGCTTTATTCTGATAAGGTTAAAGAAATTCCATTCTGGGAAATTTTAAACACAAGTATGCCGGGAGGCACCACAGACATTAAGGCTGCTCTCCATGGAGCAAGAGATGTCTTAAAAAGGGAAAAAGGCGATAAGCAGATATATATAATTACTGATGCTGAACCTAATACCCAGGACGGCAAGTATGTCGGTTTTGATAAAGCAATTGCAGGTGTCAAAAAGGAAGCGCTTTTTTGCAAACGGGATAATATTACTATTAATATTATTATGCTGGAAGACAACCCAAAATTAAGAGAATTTGCTGCTCATCTTGCGCGTATAAATGCGGGTAGAATATTTTTTGCTTCACCTGAAAATATGGGGGAAGTTGTTGTTAGAGATTATATGTCAGCAAAAAGGAGCCGCAATTAAATACTTACACATTCCATAGATTCCCGCCTCCGCGGGAAGGACGACTTTTTACGAGTGTATCAAATACGATGGTTTTAACTTTTGCTTGTTGTTTTATGGAGAATAAAGGCCATGGATAAAGACTTTAAGAATAATGCGGATTTTTTTAACCAGGTTTATAGTGAGCAGGGC